>Ga0247782_1000008_pt1 | contig 293813 bp, 182 predicted proteins | sample UWRJL019104C5_FD_179928 | JGI IMG/M metagenome (GOLD analysis project Ga0247782, IMG submission 179928) | Plant litter microbial communities from Arlington Agricultural Research Station in Wisconsin, United States - UWRJ-L019-104C-5 | ecosystem: Environmental > Terrestrial > Plant litter >...
AGTTTACTTTTTATTACTTCTTTGCTTTTTTACTATTAGCTATAGCTTTTTATTTTTTTAAACTTTTTATTACCTTTTTACTTTTTTGCTATTAGCTATATTTGTTTTTTTATTTAACTTTTTATTGCTTTTATGCTTTATTATTATTATAAGGTTTAGGGCTTAGTATGTTGCAAGGTAATATGCTAGATTTTAAAAAGTAGCTATAAAAGATTACTTTTATCTGGTGTGCTAATTATGTGTGGCCGCAAGGCCTTATTAGGCCTTTAGCTAATCTTTAAGAAGCGGTTGCTGCAGTATATACTAAGGTACGTACCCTATAGGTGCGTGCTACAAGTATGTACTTAGTAGCGGCTTCTTTGTTATACTGCTCCCCTCTTTTAAGCTGCTAGTTTTTAGCAGCCTATACTAGTTAGGTAGGTTTTAACCTAACCTTATGTTTTTTAAACTTAGGATTTTAACCTTTACTTCTTCTAGCTGCTAACTGTTTGCTATACCCTTATATTGCAACCTTTAGTTATTATTATTAGTTAATTGCTAAAGCTTTGCTTTATAATATTTTTATTACTATTTTGCTCTTATATTTTAGTTTACTATACTATTCTTTTGTTGCGTTGTTATATATTTTGCAACTTTTTTTTAATTATATTTTCTTATAATGTTTTTGCTAAAAAATATTTTTTTAACTAAGTCTGCGCTTAAAGTGTTTATAATTAAACTGTTTACGCTTTTAATATAAAAAATGCTAACAAAAATAGCTATGTTATTATTAATAGCATTGCGCTTTATTTTTAATGCATTTTAAAAGCGTACATTAACTTTTGTATTACTTGCTTAATAAGTAATTGTTATGCAAACGCTAAATATATAATATATTATTAAAACTACTAAGCTTGCTGTGCTATAAGTTGTTCTTTTTTTATTTAGCAATTGCTTTTTATGCTTTTAGCAACATGCCCTTTATTAACGTTAGTAAGTGCTGCTTATTTTATAAAAAAGCGTTTAAATCTTAGCTAAGTTTTAAAATAAACTACAGCTTTTATTTATTATATTTTATTAATATATTATTTTTTTTTTAGTTTTTATATTATTTATAAGCAGCATTATTTTTAATATTTTTTTATTTTTAAACTTTTTTAATTTAACTAAAAAGTAGTTTTGCTTTTAAATAAGTTATTTTTTTATTATTTATAAGCTATGCTAACGTTTTTTTAATATATTTATTATTTAACTTAAAACTTTTAAGCTTTTTATATAAATAATTTAAGTAAGCTTATTTTTATATATATATTTTTTTGCTTATTTGCTACTAATATATTACTTAAGCACTAGTAAGCAATATTATATTTATGCTAGCATAAACTATAAGTTTAAGTATATATATATTTTTTATAAGTTTTTATTTATATATTTATAAATTATTAGCTGCTTGTTAGCTATTTATTAGTTGCTTATTAATTATTAATATATATAGCTTACTATAACTATTAATATAAAATATATATTTTTAAAGTTATATAAAGCTAAAATAATATATAATAGTTTTATGTTTTATAAGTTTTTGTTATGGACCAATAGGTGGGAGACCTGTTGGCCGTGCTAGGGCTGATCAAAACAAACAGGAGCGGGATAATTGCTGGACCAAAAGATATGCTATAGTTATTATTACGTGATCTGATCAGTTAGCTAGCGGCCACTTTTATGTAGCGGCCGGTGGCCGCCAGCAGCTAGTGGCCGCAAGTGGCCAGTAGCTGCTAGATCGTGGTAGCTGCAACTTATACTTATTTTAAGGAAGGAGATCAAGTATATATTTTTTTATGTATTTAGCTAGCTATAGTTATTTTTTTTATTTCTAGTAATTAATCTAAGCATATACTTAGCATACGACCTAAATTACTAAGTGTATAAGAGAAACTTTCTAATAGTTAATTAAAACACAAGCCTTTTTTATCTGTTTATTTTTAGCAATAACAAACTATAGCTGTTTAAACTGTTTTAAACAGTAAGGATTATTATAGTTTTTTTTTTACTTTGCTTTTATACTGCTTTATTTTTTTTTTTAGCTACTTATAAAGTTTAAAAAAAAGCTAGTACTACTATATTTTATAAAGTAAGTATTTATTTAAGCATTATTTAGTTTATATTAATATATATTGTTAACATTAAAAAAAAAGCTATTTTTATTACTTTCTATTTAAGCTGCTTGTTATTTATTTATAAGCAAGCAAAGCTATTAATTAATAAAAAAAGCAGCTTATTTATATTGCTAATTTTTTAAAGTTTATTAAAAAATATTAAAAAAACAGCTTTTAAGCTATTTAAAAATATTTATATACAACCTTAAATAATAATAAATAATTTTAATTATAAATAAGCTTTTTTTATAATATGTAGTAGCTTATAAAATACTATTACTAGCTTGCTAGTTTTTTATTATTTTTTTTAAATAAATAAATAAATAAATAAAAATTTTGGTTTTTTTTATTTATTTACTACTTACTTGCTGCTTTTTATTTTATTTTATTATTATTTTATAATATTTGCAAACTTTTATTAATAATAAAGCTTTTATACTTTAGCGCTAAAGCTATTAGTAACTAATACATTATTATATTTGCTTTTAAACAGTCTTATTATAGCTATATTAACAAAGTTTTTAATTAGTTTTTATATAAGTTATTAATAACTTATTTACTTTACTTAAACTTTTTTTTAATTACGCTACTATATTTTTTTTTAATTCGTTTTTGTTTATAATATATTTTTAACTTAAAAATTATTATAAATAAGTATATATTAAAGTTTTATTAAAATAAAAGTAAATTGTTAGCAATTTATTATAAAAGTTTAATATAACACTTTTTTAAAATTTTATTAAATATATTTAATTTTATTATATAAAAGCTTATTATTTAAATAACTTTATATTTAAAATATAATTATATAAGTTTTTATAAAAGCTAATATATTTATATGTTTTTAAAAGTTAGTTAAACTTTATTTTTTACTTTATATTAATTAAGTTAAAAGTAGCTTTTATTTGCTTATTTTTTTATTTTTTTTGCGCAAGTATTATTGCTGCTTAAATAAAAAATTAAGCTTTATATAAGCGTTAAACAAAAGCTTTTGCTAAAGCTTGCTAGCTTTTAATAAGTATGCTATAGCTAGTTATTAGTTTTATTAAGTTAATATAATATTTATATTATATAAAAAATAAGCTGAAGCTTATAGCGCTAAATATTTTATTATTAATTATTAATATTGCTATTAAAAAAGTTTAGCTTAATTAAATTATATATAAGTTATAAAAGCGCAAAAATATACTAATACTTTTTAGTTTGCTTTTTTTATTAATTTATTTATTTTTAAGTAAAAAGTAATGTTTAAATGCTATTTAATTTTAACTAGTTTATAAAGCTAGCATTAAAAGTTTTTTATTCAATTTAACTTTTTATTTCTTATAATTGTTTTTAAAAACTTATAAAAGCGCTAAAAGCAGAATATAAACTGCTTAGCATAAGCTTTTATATTTATAGTTATTATAGCTTTTAATATAAATACTTTGCTTAGTTTATTTATAATTATTATTAAAAAAAATAAGTTTATTATAAAATTTTTAATATTTTGCTTTAAAACTGCTTTAGTACTAGTAAAAGCTTAAGTAACATATGTTTTTTTTGTTACTATACTATTATTTTTTATAAATATTATAGTTGTTAACAAAGCAATATATTATTTAATATATACTTAGATAAAAATAGTTTTTTTATATTATATTAATTATGATTGTTTACTTTATATACTTAATTAAATAAAAGTTATAATAATTATATATTAAGCTAATTTATAATAGCTTTTAGTTTAAAATTTATATATAATTTAAATGTAAAAAATATTATTTTTATTAATTTTATAATTTATAATTATTATATTTAATAGTTTGCTATTATAGCAAATAATATTTAAAAACTACTACTTATTTTTTATTATAGCTTTTATAATATTTTAATAATTTATTTCTTTCTTTAGCGCTAAATTTTTTTTTTTTTGCAACTTATTATATAAAATAATCTATATTTTTTATTAAAGTTTAATATTAAAGCTTACTGCTAGTAGTATAAGTTATATAATAATTTTTAGCTTAAAAGTTAGTTGTTTAAGTTATAATAATATAAAATTATATTTTTATTTTTTTATATTTTTTAATATAGCATAGTAGTTAATTAAAACTAATAATAAAAAAATAGTTTAGCTTCTTATGCTTTTTTTTAATTCGTTTTTTAATAATTATTAAGTATTTTAAGTTTTTTTAGTTGCTTAAAACGTTAAAAAAATTAGCTATACTTTAAAGCAGTTTATTTTTAGCTTTTATATAGCTTATTATAGCTAAAAGGTTTTTATTATAAATATTATAATTATTTTTTGTTAATATTAGCTTATAAAAAAAGTAAGTAACTAGTTAAAGTAGCTTTTATATATTATATTAAAATAAGTAGCTATTTATTACTATTTTTAAATAGGTAGCTTTTATTAAAATTTTATTAAGCTAAAACAAAGTTAAATATAAACAAGTTTTTAAGCTTTTAAAATGCTATTTTTTAAGCGCGCTTTTATATATATAAAGTATTTTTTTTAATTAAACATATTAAAAAGTTTGTTATTTTTAAATAGTTATTAATAAACTATTAATAAAAGTTTATAAAATTTAAAAAGCTTTAAACGCTTTTAAGTATTTTAAAAGCTTTTTTCTTTTTTTAGGTTTATTTTAATTTTAATATTTGCTTTAATAATATATTTAAAATATTTAGTTTTATTATTATAAATTTGCATTTGTTAATATTAGAATATAACTTAGTAGTGTTTAAAGTGCTTAGTATTTGCTTAACCTTTTTTATATATTTTTTTTATTTTTACCTAACTATACTAGCATATTATTTAAATATTTATATAATATATTATTAATATAATATTAAAACTTTATAAAAGCACTTAATAAGCTAACAAAATGTATAAGCTATTTAAATAGTTTAAACCTAGTTTAAAAAGCTATTTTTAATTTATTTATTTTTTTAATTTATAGCTTATAAAAATTGGCCTTTATGTTAAGCTTAGTAAACTATTTAGCTTTAAATAATATTGCAAGTATTTTTATAATTAATAAAAGCAAATATTTATTTGCTTTAGTTTTAATATTTAGTACTTTATAATTAATATAAAACTATAACCTTTTTTTAACTTTTTTATAAATAATATAAATGCTTTAGCTAAAAAGCTATTTATTTAAATATAGTTTTTATTAAACAGCTTAATAAGTATTTTTTATAAATAATAAGCTTATTTTATAATACTTTATAAAGTAGTCTTTATAAAAAACGTTTTTTTTTATTAGTTTTAAAAATTTTAAAAATTTTATAGTTTGCATATTTTTAAAAAAAAAAATAGCTTATTACTTTTTTTTTATTAAATAATTTTGCTTAAGCCTTTAACTTAAACAATAGTTTATTTTTTATTAAAGTAATAATTTTAAGTACTAATGCTTTATTAACATTTACTATTGTTATAGTAAATATTATTATATTTATTATCCCCTAATAGTGCTAGCACTATAATTTTATACTAAATATTATATTACTTAGTTTTATAGCGTTTTTAACTTTTTTTATTACTTTAGTTTTTAATATAATTTTTTTTATATTTATCTTATATTTATAAGCTATATAAGTTATTTTTAATTATTTTATTTATAACCTTTTTAGTATAACGTTACATATTAAAATTTAAATTATATATAGAAATATTTGTTATTTTAAACTATTTATATTTATGTTTAAGTATAGTATTTTTATAATTCTTTTTTGCTTTTTAGCCTTTTTAAGCTTTTTAGTTTAATTAGTACATGCTTTAGCTAAAAATATTTAATTAAAAAGCTACTTATTATTATTATATATTTATATTTTTAATTAATAAAAGTTTTTATAACTAAAGTATTATTAACTATAAAATTTATAGTAAATAGTAAGCTATTTATATATAGCTTAATAATATTTTTTACCTTTAAAAGTATTAGCTTTTAAGAAGGCCTTTTTTTGCGTTTTTTAAAAAAAGTAAATTTTTTTTTTTTTTTTTATTGCTAAGTCTTTTTTTTTTGGCTTTTATATTTTTAACTGCTTTAACCCTAATAGTGTGTTATATAAAAGCTTAAAAACATTTGCTAATATAATATTTGCTATAAGTATATTAAAAGTATTAATTATTAGTTTTTTTACATTTTTCTTTTTTTTAAAAATACTTATCTAAATTAAGTATATAAAGTACTTAAGGTTAAGCGAGTAGCGTTTACTTTTATTATAACAGTATTACTATTAATATTAATATATTTAGCTATTTATATAAAAATTTATAGTTAGCTAAGTTAAGTAATAGTATTAGTTTTAAAGTTATATTTTTTTTTTTATTACTTTTATTATATTATTTACTTATTTAATATAAAATTTAAGTAAGTTTTTTAAAACTAGTATAACAAAAAGCATATTATTTAATGCTTTTTTAAAATAATAAGCTTAGCATTATTATTTTATAGTATGCTTTTTGCTTTAGCTAATTTTTTTTTTTTATAAAGCAAAAAATTTTAAAAAAGTTTGCTTAGCTTCTTAATAAACTTTAAACAGCTTTTAAAAAGCTATACAAACTTAGTTAATATTAAAAATGTAATTTTTTAAAAACTTTAAAAATTTATTAAAGTTATACATTTAAAAATGTTTTTTTTAAATATAAATTAATAATATAGCTACTTTAGCGTTACTTTTTAATAGCCTATATGTTAGTTTAGCTATAAAATACGTACGTACAGTAAATTAAATAAAATTAATGCATAACAATATATTCTTTATTTTCTCCCCTCTTTTATATAAAAAGTACAAAACTAAGGGAGGTAGAGGAGATATAAAAGCTCTGCCTTACTGTGCGAGCAGGTTTCTTGCTTGCACGGTCCTGACGTGTTACATGCAATAACCTAGTATTAAATACTAGCTGTGCAGGCCTTACTCACTTGTACTATCTATTACGAGTAAGGAAGGCCATGTCTATATAACTAGTATTTTAACACTAGGAGTTTTTTCTTTTATTGTTTATTAGTTAAGTAATTAGCTAACGTAAAAAGTATTGCACGATAAGGATATGTTCTTATTATGCAATAGTTTAAATAGTAAATAAAAAAAAAAACTAAAAGGTCTAAACAGGTTAAATTTTTTTTATAATAAATATAAAGGAGGTGCTATAATTATAGTTATGCAACAAGGTATAGTTTGCTATATAAAAATATAAAAGTAATAGCTTATAAAAAAAAGTTGTGTAAAAAAAAAAGGGAGTTATGCAAAACAAGCTAAGAAATAATATGTTTTATATAAACCAAAAAATATATTAAATAAAAGGCTATAAAAAAGTATAAGGTCTGTGCTAAGGTGCTTATTATATATAATTAGCTAGCTTAGCAAGGCTATTATATAATAGTTAGCAAGTTTATAACTATTGTGCAAAAGTAGTTAGGCTATAATAATTTATTATGTATAGGTAGGCTAATAGTAATAAGGCTAGTGTAGTTATTAAAATAAAATTATATATTAGTATATAGGTATAGTAACTATAGTGCAAGTAAAAAAAAAAAGTAACTGCTTGTTATAAATAAACAAGTTACGTTTATTATTTAAGTGTTGTGCATATAAGCAAGTTTTTACACGTTTATAAAAGCATGCATAAATTTTGCCTTTATATGTTTGCTTTCTTTTCTCTTTCTTACCTTTACATTAAATCTTGCTTACGCTTTTTGCTCTTGCCTCTTACCTTTGTACTACTACTTATACTTGTGCATGTTAGTACTATTTGCTATTACTATTATTATTATTATTATTACTATTACTTTTACAACTCTTTTAAAATAGCTGCATAATAATTACTTGTAAATATATTTAGTAGTACTGCTTTTTATATAAACAAAAACAATATATGCTAGCTAACTTTATTAACTATAAGCTAAAACAATTATATATTAATATAAACGCTTTATATTAATATATATATTTGCTATTATATATAAGTATATTATTTAATGCTAACTTTATATTATAAAGCAAAAAAGGTATAGTAATAGCTTTACTATTGCATAATATTAAAATCTAGCTTGGTCTAAAAAAAATAGTTTTTAATATAATAGCAAAAATTATTTGTTATAAAAAATATTTTTGTGCAGTTTTTGTTTAAAGCTATAGTATAATATAAGCTAGCTGTTTAAATAAATGCTAGTCTGCGCATAGCTTGTTAGCGCCGTTTAATAAGTGTTGCGCCCTTTAAGGCTTTTAGTCTAGTATATATAAATTGTGCGTATAATTGTTGCACAATTATTGTTGTTAGTATTATACTTAAGCATTTATATAGTAAAGTAGTAGTGGTTAAAGAAGGTAGGTAGGCCAAAAAAAAAAAAATTTTAGTTTAATTTATATAATAGGTCTTATATATTTTAAAAGGGGAGGTAGTATAGTATAGCTTTTATAATAGCTTTATAGTAATATAATAACTTAGTGTTTTTTTTATATAATATATTATTACTTTATATTTGCTTTACATAATAGTTTTTATATATGCTATATGTTTATTTTATTTATATATACTTTAACTTATATAGTAAGCTTATTTGTTAATATTAGCTTTTTTAACGCAAGGTTTAAAGTTTTTTTATGTATGCGTTAGCTAGGTTATTATTGCTATTAACCTATTATATTTTTGCAATGTTTTAGTTTTTCTATGCTTTGCAAAATAATATAATATTAATTATTAGTTGTTTTTTTTATGTTATACTTAGCTTAACAAAGAATTTATATAGCAACTTTAAGTTTATATAAATAATAATTAAAATTATTAATACTTTAAACGTGCAAGTAATCTTTTAAAATATTATGCTAAAAGCAATTATATAATTAAATCTATTAACTATGCTATATAGTTTGCTTGCTAATACACTTTATATAAACTTTTTATACTTAACTAAGTTTTAATAAATAATATTGCTTTAAATTATAAAGGTTAACGTTATGCAATTTTTGTTTGCTAGTATAATAATATATTTAAGTTAAAGACTAAAGTTTTTATTATTAGCAAACAATCTATTAATAAAAATAAATAGTTTTGCACAAGTAAAGTTAAGTAAAATATATTAAAGTTTTTATTATATATTTTAAATTTGCTAATTTATTTATATATTTAATTCTTTAATATTTTTAAATATTAACTTTTTAACTTATGCAACAATTAATAAGTTATAAAATGCTTTTAGTTAATATATAAAAGCAGTATATATATATTTTTAGCTTGCTATATAGTGTGTTGTTGTGCTTTATCTTTTGTATAAATATTAATAAGTGCAAGTTGCTACGCTTGTCCCTTTTGCATAAATAAAAAGTTGTTTTTTTTTGTTTAATTTATACGCTGTTAAACTTAATAGGTTGGTCTTATATAAAAATAATTTTGTTTTTTACACAAAAAGATAACTTTTTCTATTTTTTATATAAAAACTTTTTAAATATAATACTAAACATATTATTTGTTTAAAGTCTTGTTATATTAAACTTATTAGGTGTTGTTTTAATAAACAATAAGTATAGGTTATATAATTTTAAATATTATACCTTTAAAATATTAATTATATAATTTTTAGGTTAACTTGTTACGCGATTATATATATGCTTAAAAAATATTATATTATTTGCTTTGAATGCTATAGTTTTAAATTAATAATAGTATTAAATATAAAATAAGTTGTTAGCTTATTTTTTAAATTGTTAAAAACTATATAAGTATTGCTTTTTTGCCCTTGTTTTTATAGCTTTGCATAACAAGCCTTAACTTTTTATATAGCTTGGTTATTGTTTTTTTGTTTCTTGTGCGGGGCGGGTGTTAGGAATTTATATGTTTTTATATTGTTTTAAGTTAAATAATACAAATTTTAAAACGTTTTTAATAGCTAAGCTATTAATTTTTATTGTGTCTAACTTTTTTAAAAAATGGTTTTAAAGTTATAATAATGATATTTTATTAAAATTAGACAGCTAGGTTATAGTCTGATTTTTTTTATGCAAAAAAGGTTTTTGTTTTAGTTTTTGCACGTGTTTTTTAGCCTGCCTTAACATTAAGGTTGCATAGCTTGCATTAGGTCTAGTTTTTTATTGTTTAACTTTTTATTATGTTTAGGTTTTTGTTTATAATATTATTTAACTTATATATAATAAAATTTTAAAAGTTTTATAACAAGGAAGCCGCCACTAGGTACGTACTTGCAGCACGCACGTATAGGGTATATACCTTAGTACGTACCGCAGCAACCGCTCCTTAAAATTTAGCTAAATGTTAGGATCCAAATCATACCACTGCGCTAAAAGGCATGAGAGTTAGCAAGGTTGCTAACTCTGCAGACAATTGCATACTTGTAGGTATGCACCCTAACACTAAAGGCCTAATAAGGCCTTACAGCCATATATAATTAGCACACTAAATAAAAGTAATCTTTTATAATTACTTTTTAAAATCTAGCATATTACTTTATAATATACTAAACCCTACCTTTTATACTTTTTTATTTTTATATTTAATAATTATAATGTAATATTTAAATAAAAATTATTACTTGCAAAATTAGCAACTATTAAGTAAATAGCTACTGCTAAACTAAAACTTTGCTTAAATAAAAACATAAATAATAACTTAAATATTAAATAATTTATAAGCTAAGCGCTTATAATACTTAATAAAAAAAACTTTAAATTATTAAAGCTAAACAATTTAAATAGCTAATATAAAAGTTTATAAAAATAAAAAAGTTAAAGTTTGCATTAGCTAAAATATAATTGTTTAACTAACTAAATGCTAAGCTAGTTATAATTATATTTGCAGCACTATAAAAGCAAATTTGCAAAGTATAATAAACTGCTAGCATAAGTAGTAGCTATAATAACTTAAACTAATTAGTTATTATAACTGTTAGCAAATAAGTAAGAGCTAAAAGCAAAAAATAATATTAAAGCACTTATATATAACTATAAATAGGTTAAGCAAAATATTATTACTATAAAAATTAAAAATTAAATATTTATAATTAATAAAAATAATAAGCAAAAGCTTACCTAACTAAACTTTATTTAAATAACTTAAGTATTAACTTAAGTAAAATAAAATTTATAAACTAACTAGTAAATATATTATAAAACGTTAAATTATAAAAACTTAAAAAATAAAGCAATACTTTAAAACTTTTACAAGTTTGTTTAACAAAAATATATATATTTTAAGCTATTTAAAAAAATTTATAAAAAGCAGTTATATAAACTTTTTTAAAGTAAAAGTAAAATCTAAAAAAAAAAAATTTTTATAATAATAAGTTTTAATATATAAGCTAAAAAGCTATTACTAGTTTAAAAATAATTTATAATTAGCTTTTAATTATTAGTATAAATTTTAATTAAGCTTTAAGCAAGTTTTAATTAAATAAAAAGTAATTTTTAAAAATATAGTTTTAATATTAAACAAAGCTAAGTAATAATAAAGTATTTAGTAAAATATTAATAAAAAGCTAAAAATAGTAAAAAGTATATGCTTTTTAATAGCTTGTTAAAAAATAAGTAAAGCATAAATAATTTAAAAGTAAAAGCATAAAGCTTAGCTTAAAGCTATATTATAAATATAAAAAACTAGTATATAAATAATAACTAAAACAAGTTATTATAAACAAGCAAAAAAATGCTTATATATTATAATTATAATAAGCTAAAGCATATAGCTATAAATTATTAGTTTAAACTATAAAGTAAGCAGCTAGCAGTTAAATAATAATTAGCACTAATAAAAAAGCTAAAAAGTAAAATTTAAAATATAACTGCTGTTTAGTTTAGCTTAAAATAAAATAAAATAAAAGCAAAAGCTAAGCTAAAATAAAATAATATATTTAATTTACTTTAATAAAAAATTATAAAATATTTAGCTTAAAAAAACTTTTTAAAAAAACAGTTATAATTTTATTAAATAGCAAACGCTAAAAAAAAAATATTATAGCAAATATAAATATAAGGGTGCAAATTAATATAGTTTATAAAAATTTAGTTAAAAAATACTTATAAAAAACAGTAATTTTTATTTTAAAGCTTATAAAGCTAAATAAAAAAATGTTATAATATTATAAAGCATATAAAACTACTTTTTAAATAATTAATATAAAAAGCTAAATAAAAGTTTTTACTTAAATATTTTATGCTATAAAAAAAAAACTTAATGCTTTTAAGTTATTGCAATTAAAGCAAGACATAAGCTGCTTAAATATTATTTTAAACATAGCTTTTATAGTATAGCATTTTAAAAATATTAAAAAAATTAACTTTAAAAACTTTGTAAGCAAAGTAATTAATAGTAAACAAACATATATTATAAACCTTATTAATATAAAATTAAAAAAAAAAGGTTTTTTTTTTTTAAAAATTAATAATAATAAGCTTATAAATATTATTATTAACTTGCTAGCATATTTAAAAAGCTTTTATTAATTATATTTTAAAAAGGTAGCAAAAAAAGGTTTTATACTAAAAAAAGCAAAGTATTTAATTAATTTAATTAAAAAAGTTAAGATGCTATTTAATCTAATTTATTTAATATTAAAAGCTTAGTAAAAAGTACTTAAAAAATATTTAAAAAAAAATTATGTAAACAAGCAAGATTTGCTAATTATAAGCTAATATAAGCATGTTAATTTTATTTATAGCTAAAAATAATAATATAATAAAGCTTTATATTAACTATTAAAAAATAAATAAAGTTATAATAAAAAACAAATTTTTTTGCTGCTTATACTTAAAGTTATAAACTATTTAAGGTTTGCTAAGTATTTTTTAAATTATATTTAAAAAATATATACTATAAATATATATTAAAGCTAGCAATTAGTAAAACATTGCTTTTTAAACTAACTAATATACTAGCTATATTTTAAAGCTATAAATATAAAGCATTAGCAAGGCTAGTAAATTATATTTATATAGTTTACTTAAATAATATTATAAGCATTTTTAATTAGTTTATAAATGCTTAAAGCAATATAACTTATTTATTAAACTATTAAAGTATAAGTTTTTTAAAACAGAAATAAAATTTTTAAAGTTTATTATTACTACTAAAATTATTAAAATAGTAAACTTTTAATTAAAATAAAAATAAATATATAACTAAAAGCTATTTTAAATATTTTATTTTAACTATATAAAAAATATTAATAGCTAGTAGTATACAAGTTATATAAACTAATAAATATAAAAATATATTAAGCTACTAGCTAATAAAAACTTTTAGTAATAATTAAAAGCTATAAATATTAGCACTAATACTTTAAAAGCATAAATAAGCTTTTTATAGTTTAAATAAACTATATAGCGTTATAAAAAATTATTAACTTGCTAGCATATAATTTTTTAAAAAAGTTAATATGCTAAATATATAAACTAGTTTAGTTTAATTTTAATATTAAATATAATTTAAGCATTTTAAATTTAGCAAATAAACTATTATAAAAGTTTAACTATATAGTAAAAAAAATAAAGTATAAAAATATAGTTTTTATATTTTAAAAAAACTTTAATTATTTATTAAACTGTTAAAAAAAGTTTAAATTATTATAGTATAATAATAAAAACTAAAAAATAAAAAGTAAAAAGTATTAATATAAAATATTTAAATTGCTTAAATAATATTATTAAAATTATACTTAAAAAGTACTTTATAATAAAAAAATAAATAATAAAATTATATGCTAATTTAATTTTAAACTGTTGCTACATAATTATAAAAAACTTTTTTTAAAAAAAAAAAAAGTACTAATATATATGCTTAACTTATTAATTATATATAGCATAAATTATAATAATAATTTAGTTAGCAAAACAAACTATTAAAAAGTTAAAAAATATGCTTTAAAAAAATAAAAAAAGCATTAAAACTATTATTTATAAATAATATTTTTTATATTTTATAGCAAAATAATTAGTTTAAAATAAAATAATATTTTAATTAAATATATTAAAGCAATTTTATAAAATAGTTAAAAAACTATAAATTAAAAACTTAATACTTATTAAATTAATAAAGATTATATATTAATAAGCTAAAATATATAAAAATTATTATATTAATAATTAAAAAGCATTATACTTTTAAAAAAAACTAGTTGTTTTAGCTTAAGTAGCGCTAATTAAATAGCTAATATATTAGTATTAAAATAATTTAAAAGCTAGCTATATAAAAAGCAATAAAATAGCTAAACTTTTATAAAAAAAGTTAAATTAAAGCGTTTATAAATATATTATTATATATATATAGTATAAAAAAACTAAAAAGCTAAAATATAAACTACTTAAAAAATTATAAACACTATTATTATTAAATTAACTATAGCAAAAAATTAGCTTAAACTTTATTATAAAGTTTTTATTTTATGCTAAAGCTAATAGCTTAATATATAATATAATTTTAATAATTATTAACTACTTTATAAAAATAGCTTTATTTATACTTATAATAAAAATGTTAAATATAGCTAAACTTATAGCTATACTTTATAAAAAATATAGTAAGCAATAAAAATAAGCTTATTATTAGCAAGATTTAAAAAAGTTTTTATAATAAGTAAAGAATTTATAAAAAACTATTAATTATATAGCATTTATAAACTAATAGTTAAATAAAAAAAGTGTATTAAATATTAAAAAAATATTTATAAATATATATAATTAATAAGCTAGCAAAGTAAGCAAAAGTATTGCTTAAAGCTAAGTTTATATATAATAATAGTTAATATATAATTATAAGTTATTTATTATTTAAAAGTTATTAAGTATATATTAAAATAGCTTTAATTTAAGGTTTAAAAAGTAATAAAATAGCTGCAAAAAATAAATATAATATAAAAAGTACTATATAAACATTAAAAAAAAAGCAATAAAAATTATATAAAAGTATTATAATATAATATTAAAAATATTATAAGGTTATTAACTATATATTTTTATTTTAAGTGCAAAAAAGCTAGCACTTACTTATATTAAAGCAAAAGTTTTTAAAAAAAATAAATTATAAGCATATTATATTTAGTTGCTAAAAAAGTATATAAAAGTATATAAAATATTTTTTATATTATTATTAAAGCTATAAAATAATTGTAAAAAAATTAGCAAGCAAGCAAAACTATTAAATATAAAAAATAAATAAAATAAATAAGCTATTAAAAATATTATATAGTATAAAAATAATTAAAAAAAAATAAAATACTTAGTAAAATAAAAAAAGTAGCTAATAAAATATAATACTTAAAAATTATTAAAGTATTTAACTAACTTAAATAAGTTAGTAAAAAAATATAAAAAAAAACTAAAAAGTTATATTTTAAAGAAATAATCTAGTAATATTATAATAAAAAAAAGTAATAATTACTTGCTAAAAAAATGTTGTTTACTTAATAAATAAATAAATATATTAATAATAAATTAAAAAAAATTAGCATAATAAAAGGTTAGCAAGCAAACAGTAATAATAATAAAAAATTAAAAAATTAAAATAATAATAGTTATTATAGCTAGCTATAAATTAAAAAAAATAAAACTAAAAAGTAAGCAAAATAGCTGCTAAATAGTTAGCATAAATATAATAAAACTGAAAAACTATAATAATAAATTTAAGTATTAAGCAAAATTTTAACTAAAACTTAAACTTAAATATTTAGTTATAAATAAACTATGCTTTATTATTTAGTTATTAAAATTTTAAAACTTTTGCTTGCTAAGTTGCTAGCATAATTAATAAAAAGTGCTAGCAATATTATAAAATATAAAGTTAAAAAAAGTAGTATAGTAACTTTTATATAAATGTTTACTATGCTTATTTAAGTTTAATTATTAAAATAAAAAAAAGTTTTTATTAATAAAGTTTTAAATTTTTAATAATAAAGTATTAAATTTTTAATAATATAATATTATTTAAAAAGTATAAACTAGTTACTTAAAAGTAAACAAATATAAAATAAAAGTATTATTTAAACAAGTATATAAAGCAAAGTTGCTTTTATAAAAAGGCAAAGCTTTAGCAAATTAATAGCAAATATTAGTATAATTAATTATAAGGTGATCCAAGGGTAGGTATGAATTATTGTAGTAAAAGTGAGATGTATTAGTAAGGCAGACATGGCCAAAGGCCATGGCAGGGAACAATCCCATTATGTGCGCGCCTTATCTAATCTCCTTATCTAAACTACATATCTTATCTATGTTACCATGCATGTCAACATGAGCCTTTGGCTCATATTGACATGCACCCTCTACCTGGGTGTATCATTAATAAAAATATTTTTAAAAATATTTTAAAATAATAGTTAGCTAGCAAACATTTAATAAAAAGTTAACATAGCATATATATAACTAAAAAATTAAGCCTAATTAAAAGTAAGCGTTAAGTACTTTATATTTTATATTAAATAATAAAAAAATGCTTATTTAAAGTAGCTTTAATAAAAAAAAATTTTTTTTTTTAATATAAGCGCAAAATATAAAGCAAGCTTTTTAAAAAGCATAATAATATTAATTAAATATAGTAATATTATAGCAAATAAAAGTAATATTTTTATTTTTTAATTATTAAATATAGCTTTTAGCTAGTTTTTAAAGTTAGCGCTAATAGGTTTTAATAGCTTAAGCAATACTTTTAAAAATAAAAAAAATTTATAAAAAAATAAGCTAATAAAAAAAAACTTAATAGTTAGCAAACGCTTGCTAATAATACTATATACTATATAATAAACATAATAGTTAAAAAAATATATAGTATACTTTGCTTAAGCTTAGTAAAATAAAGCTAAATATAATAAGTAAAAGTTTTTATATATTTTGTTTATATACTATAAGCATAAAGCGTACTTTGCTATATATATTTTTTTATTATTGTTAGCAAGCAAATTTTAAAAAATTTTAAAATTTTAAGAAAATAGTTATTATAGTTTTATAAAAGCTTTTTATTAAATTAATATTTTAAAAAAACTAGTTATAAGTAAGCATTTTTAGCAAACATATAATAAATAAAATATTAAAAAAAAAAAAAAAAAAATTAAAAAAAAAAAAAAAAAAAAAAAAAAATAAAATATTAAAAAAAAAAAAGCATAATTAAAAAAGTATAAAAATAATATTTATAAATAATATATTAATAAAGTAAGCAATAATAAAAAAGTAATAGTTTAACAAATAGTTAGTAGTTAAAAAAAGTAAAAGTTAAAATTTTAAGCTTAAAAAATATAAAGTTAAGTTAAAACTTATTTAATTAGTATAAGCTGCTAAAAACTAATAGCTTAAAAAAAAGAAGCAGTATAATAAAAAAGCTGCTACTAGGTACATATTTGCAGCACGCACTTATAAGGTACGTACTTTAATACGTACCGCAGCAACTGTTTTTTAAAGATTAGTTAAAGGCTTAATAAGGCCCTGCAGCCACACACAATTAGCACACCAAATAAAAATAATTTTCTATAGTTACTTTTTAAAATCTAGCATATTACCTTGCAACGTACTAAACCCTACCTCTTACAAGTTTATTTAGCATATTTACTATAATATTTTAGGTTTTAATTATAGCAATCTTATATAATTTGGTCTAGCTTTTATTTTCTTTTTATATTATAACTTTGCTTTAAAAAGATAGTGCAAATATTTTATTAGTTGCTAGTCTATTTTTTATATTTATTGCGCAACTAAGATCTGCTTTTATATAAATCCTTTTTAGTATTTTTATAGTTTTTTATATAGCTTTAGCTTGCTTTATAATATTTAGTAAAAAAAAAAAAATCTATATTAATTTTAAAGTATACGCTAAATATAAGCAAAGTTAGTATAAAGCTATTTAGTCTAGCTATATTATTTAAAACTTTAATAACTATTTAAAAAATAATTGCTTTATTTATATAGTATTTAATCTTTTTATATAATATATTAAACGCTTTATATAATATTATATAATTGTTTTTAAGTGCAAATTTAAATCTGCGCAGTGCTTATTTATATAATTAGCAATAATAATAAAATTTTTTAATCTCTTTTAAAATTGTTATACTAATTTTTAAATATTCTGCTTTTTTTTAAAAAGTATGTAGGCATTTTATATAAAGGTGTTTAAATGTTTTGTGCAAGTGTTATAGTTCTGCCTTTATAAAGTAGGTAGCAAACTCTTTTTTGTTAACATAAAAAAATAGATGCCTTTATTTTTGCACAACTAAAAATATTGTTTTGTCTTGTTATATAATAACATTTTATATATTATTAAAGTAGGTTTTTAATTTGTTAGCATTATATAATAATAATAATAAAAAAGTAAAAGCTTTAAAAATATAAAACTTAATAGGTCTAATAAATATTCACATAGTAATAGTGCTAATTATATTAAATATTATACTATTGCTAAAGCATATAAATATGCTTTTAAGTATTTAATTAATCTTTATATCTAGGTTTTTTTATATAAAGACTTTAACTTAAGGTTTGCTAACAATAAATATTTATATAGCTTTTATATTTTATACTATATTAATTTTTAAGTATAAATTAGTTTGCTATAATAGTTTAGTTTTAAGCATATATATTTTATATTATTATATAATATATATAAGCAGCATTAATTAAATAGTAAATTAGTTTGTTTGCTATATTTATATTTATTTTATTAAGATAGTCTTTGCACAAGTTTTTTAAGTTGTTATTATGCGGATCTTTTTTATACTTTCATATAAATATATTAAACTTTTTATTTAAAGGTGCTTTTTAGTTTAATATTTTATATGCTGCTAAATATTATATTTTAACATTTTATTATTTTTAAAAAGTATATTATATAAACTAGCATCTTTTTTTTTATATATAAAATATTTGCGCAGTGTAAAAAAGCAGTTGTTATTTTGCAGTAGTTTTAATTTAAATATTTTTTTTAAAAAATCTTTTTATATAATTTAAATTATATAGTTTTTAGAGTTAGTTAAAGTTATACTGCCTATTAATATAGTAAGCGTTTAAAAGCTTTGCGTATAATAAATATTGCACTAATTTTTTATTAAAAGCAACTTATAGTGCAGCTTTTAAGTTAAAAAATAATGCTTTACATATAAGCTTTTATGCAATAAGTGCTAGTTCTAGCTTTAGTACTTTAATATATGCTTGCACAACTATAGTATATAAAGCTACTTTGCTATTAAATCTAAGGCTAAGGGTTTATTAAGTTAGTTATAATCTATTAAAAAAGTGTTTAAAATCTTTGTTTAAAGTTTTTTTTAAAAATTTTTTTTAATTTATATAAAAATTATAGTTGTTTAGTTAGTTTAATATTAACTATAATTAACTTTTATATTAAAGTAGTTATTAAGCATAATATATAAGTTATACTATTAGGTTCCTTATGGGCCCGCCCCTACATAGCGCACGTTATGCGTACGAGTTGGCAACCAGCCAGCTCTCATGCCTTTTGGCACAGTGGTATGATTTGGATCCTAACATATACTATATTTTTTAAAGCTAATATAGTTAAAATAATATTGCTTTATATAATTTTATAAAATAACTAAAAATATTATATAGTATTAAAATTATATAATTTTAAAGCGTTAGTATATTATAATAAAAATATAAGCTTTATTATATAAAATATTATATAGCTTGCTACTATAGTTCTAGTTTTTTTTTGGCCTTATAGAAAGTAGTAAACAAGTTAAAATTAATATTAGCATTTAAAATAACATGCAAAAAGAGTAGGTTAAAAAAAGTATAGCGCAATAAGTTAAAAATAAAAATAAAAGTAAGTGTTTATATAAGTTTTATATAAAGGTTTTTAAATATATTGTTATAGTTAAAGTTTTAATCCTTATATATAATTAAATAAGGTTTTCTTTTAAGTATTATAATTTATACGTTTTAAAGTTGTGCAAATAGGCCTAGGGTTTATTATTTAATTATAAAAATTAGTTAAAAATAATATAGCTAGTTTTGTTTTAGTTAAGCATATAAAGTAAAGGTATGTTTTTTGTATATTTATTTGCCTAGTTGCATATTGTCCTGTCCATGTTATGCAGTTGTTATAAAAAGTAAAGGTGCCAAAAAAAAAGCTTAAGCTTAAAGTTAAGCATTTAGGGTTAAAAATAAAGGTTTTTGTGCAGCTTGTAAAAATTGCACAAGTTTATTGTTAACTATATTTTTTTTAAGCTGTTGCACGCTATACTCTTTAATTATATTAAGCAGCTCTATTTTACATATATAGTTAATTTGCTTAAACTAGTATATAAACTAATTATTAAAGTTTATACAAAATAAACTTGCAATGTTTTTTTCTTTTAGACCGCATTTTATATATTTTTGCATATATTATATAAAGTATATAGTTAACTGCTTTTTGTACATCCCTTCTACAATGTTAATGTTTTTAATTTAGTATATAAGGTCTATATCCTTTTTTTAAACCTTTAAAAAAATGTTGCTGCCTTTGCTTATTTTTTTGTGCGTAAAAGCTAAATTATTATAGTTATTATTTGCTAGGCTATTAAACAGCTAAGGTGTTAACAATATAGTTGTCGTGAAAGGAGGGGTTTAAAGGGTTGTATAACGTGGCTTATAGTTATACTCCTTTAGTTATATAAAAGTTGTTCTGTTGCATGCTCTGCAAGCAGATCTATACAATAAATCTTTTTTTGTGCAAAAGTTAAAGTATTGTTAGGGTACATACTTACAAGTATATAATTGTTTATAGAGTTGGCAACCTTGTTAACTCTTATGCCTTTTAGCGCAGTGGTATAATTTAAATCTTAATAAGTATAACTTTTTCTTTTTTTTCTAACAAGCAAAAAATTTTAAGCTTTTTAGCACAAATACTAACTATTTTATAAGCTAGTACAATTTGTTATTTTAATTCTTACTAATTTATAGTTAGCTAATATAACTACTAATTAGTATTAGTTTAGCTATAAAGTATATATATATAATAAATTAAACAAAATTAATATATAATAATATATTTTTTTCTTTTTCCCCTCTTTTATATAAAAAGTATAAAATTAAAAGAGGTAAAAGAGGTATAAAAACTCTGCCTTACTGTGCGAGCAGGTTTCCTGCTCGAACGGTCTTAATGTGTTATGCGCGATGACCTAGTGTTAAATACTAGCTGTGCAGGCCTTACTCACTTGTACTATTTAGTACAAATAAGGGAGGCCATGCTTATATAACTAGTATTTTAACATTATAAATAATATAAAATTTGTTTAAATTATTATTAAGAAATTTAATACTTTGTTTTTTTTTAAACTTTTTTAGCTATAAAGCAGCTTTTTTTTAGCTTTTAAGCTAGTAGGTTTTTTTATAACAGCTTTATTATTACTATTTAAAGCTATAGCTAAAGTTAAGGTTATAGCTAAGGTTAGCATTTAGTTTTATATTTAGTTATTTATTTATTAATATATTTATTATTAGTTTTATTTTATTATTTAGCTAAATATATTAGTAAGTTAAAGTATTTATATTTTTATTTTGTTTTTATAAAACTAAGTAGCTAAAAAGCAAAAGTTTGCGCCTACTTGCTTTTATTATTTAATATACTAGCTTATTTTTTTATTTTAACGCTTTATTAATTATATATTTTTTAAGTACTAAGCAGCTTGCTAACTATTTATTTATAGCCTAAATAAATAATAAAGCTAGAATATATATAAAAAGCTAAAGCTAAGCGGCTTATATATAATATAGTTTATATTTTAGCTTAAAGAGAAAAAAAAGAAGTTTATAAAGGCAACGCACGCGTATGCGTTGCTAAGTAGTGGTATAGGCCTTGTTTAGCAAAACGTTAAAAAAAAAGGTGCGTTTTAATAAAGCGTTCTAACGAGTTAGCGCTATCTAGCTTAACCTGTAACAGGCAGCAATAATATAAACTAGTTATTTGTTTAAAGTGCTTTTTATTTAGTTTTATAGTTTTAGTTTTTATTTTTGCTATAAAAAAGCTATTACCACTTTTTTATTTTAAATAGTTGCTTTTAATTATTATTAATTATAATATTATTATATACTTTATTATTTAAAGCTTAGTATATTTAATTTATTTGTTTATTTTTTATAAATTTTTATAATTATTATTAATTTTTTTTAATATAGTCTTACTAATATATTAAAGGCTTTATATATAGTGCTTGTTTTTAATATATGCTAAAAAAAGGTTGCTGCTATTATATTTATTAATTAGTATAATGCTTTTAAAGCTATAAATTTTATAAGTATTACTAGCATAATAGCTAATAATAGCTTAAAAGCTATTATAATATAGCTTTGCTTTATTAGCTTGCTAGCATATTTATAAAACCTAGTTTTTTATACTATATATATATTAAACTTTTTTTTTATAAATATGCTTATATTTAGTTTTTTATAGCCTTTATACTATTAAATTATTTTTTAGCAATAGGTGCCTAATAATATTAAGTTAAATATTACTATATTTTTAACCTTTTTTTTTATTAAATTTTTAATATAGTTAAAAACTTTTATAAAACTTTTTTATTATATAAATTAAGTAATAAATATAAAAAAATAACTGTTATAACTATTTAGTTTTAAAATCTAGTTATAAATATAAACTATATATTATAATAGTTATTAAAAATTAAAATATTTATTAGCAAAGTTTTTATATATCATAATATATTTAATATTATTGTTTACTTTTTTAACTTTAATAATGTTTTTTAGTTATATTAAAATAATTGGCTTTATTATTAATTTATTTGCTTTATGTTAATTAGTTGCTTTTTAATTTATAAAAATTTTTAAACGTTTTGCTAATTTAAATAATTAAAAGCTTAGTATATTTAAATAAAATATTTAGTATAACTGCTACCTTAACTTATAAAGTTAGCAAAATAATAAGTTATAAATTAAATAGTTTTATAAGCAAAAGCTTTATAGGTTAATATTAAGTATATTTTATAATAACTTGTTATACAATTAAAATAATTTTAAAATGCTAATATAGCTTAATTATTTTTTTATATCTATGCTTATAATTATATTATTAAAATTAATATAAATATTTTTATTATATTATATTAAATTTTAAGTTTTAAAAACTTTTAATACTATTATTATTTAATTAGCTATTTTTATAGCATAAAAATAGTTATTAAAAATATATTAATAGCATATAATTTTATATAAAATGTTTTTATAAGCAATAAAGTGCTTGCAAACTTATTTGCTGCTTATATTAGCAAATAATAGCTAATTAAATTATAAATGCTTAAAAATTGCTTATAAGTTAAAATAATTTAGTTTTTATAATAACTTAATTATTATTAGCGCTGCTTTATTTGTAAACAATGCTTTTTTTAATAGTTTTAATAGCTAGTTAGCTAATATATTAAATTTATTTATGTAATAAATAATTTTAATGCTATAATGCTTAATAGCATTAAAAAATTCTATAATTTTTATAAGTTAATTAGTTTTAGTTTTTAAAGTTAATAAAAACTAATAATTAATGCAAAAAATTACTTTGCTATTTTTAACTTAATATTATTAGTATTACAAACTTAGCATAATTATAAATAGTTTATATTTTTAAGCTAAATAGCAAATTTAAGTATTAGTTAGTTTTTTTAACAAAATATATATAATAAAATATAATATAATTTTTTTACTATAAAAGTAAAGTTATATAATATAAGCGCTAATATATATTTAACTTAAATTTATATTAATTATAAAAAGTAATTGCTAGTTAAACAACTTAATTACTAGCATTATAATAATAGCTTTATAAACTTTTTTTTAAGCTATATAAGCTAGCATAATTAATTTTATAAAAGCTTTTTTAAGCTTTTTTAAAAGTATAGTTAATAGTGCTATAATACTTAAAAAATTATTTATAAAATATTTAAAATAACTTATAGCGTTTATAAATATATAAATTTTTATAATTATATATAATATTAGTTATTATAATATTATTGCTATTTTAGCTAAATTTGCTTTAATACTATAATAAAATATATAAAATTTTAATAATATGTTTTTTTAAATAAATATTTAGCATTTATTAAAGTCAACTTTTATATTATACTTTATAACGCGTTTAAAAAGTAAGCAATATTGTTTATAAAGTTTTTTTTAATATATTTTTAAATATAAATATTATTAAAAAGTTTTGCAAACTACTTGTAAAATAACTTAAAAATAATTTAAATTAAAACTTAAAATATTTTTAATATATTATAAAGTTTAAAAAGCATAATAAACTATTTTTAAATACTAAATAATATTATAAATGCTATTTTTTTATAACTTAGTTTATATACTTTAATATGCTAAAATTTATTTTTTAAATTAATAAAAATATATAAATAATACTTTATAGCTTATTAAACATTATTTTAAGCGTTTAGCATAAAATATATATATTTGTCTTATTTTTTTATTTAGTTTTTAAAAATTATAGCATATATGCTAAATTATTATATTATTATTTTTTAATATATTTTTATTTAATATAGTATTGCTTAATACTTTTTTAAGTCTTAAAAAAGCTAGTAAATTTTATAATTTTTTACTTTTTTAAATATATGTATTAATATGCTTATTAATAAACTTATAAAGTACTTTTTTTGCACTAAATTATATTACTTTAAAAATAATTTAATAAAAAAAATATTTTTAATATTAATATAATATTTAGTTTTAGCTATTATATTTATATAGTGCTATAATATATTAAAAGCTTTAAATAAGTTATAATATAATAATTAAAGTATTTTTATATTTAAAGCTTATTTAATATTAAGTTATGTTACTTAATTATTATCTTTTTATTATTTTTAATTATATAAGCAAACTTTAAAATAGTTGTTATAATTTAGTTAATAAGTTAAATTATAAGTCTACTATTATAATGTTTATAAGTAATAATTTTTTTTTAGCTTTATTTATAAAATTATTAAAAAAATATATAATTAAAAACTATGCTAATAATAATAAACTATAGCTTTAATATAGCTATAATATTTATTTATTTTGCTATAACTATATAGTTTTAATATATATAATTTTTTTTAATGCTATATATTATAATTTAATATTAAAAAGTTTAAAGCTTTAAATAAGTTGCTAGAAACTTAAAAACATAGCAACTTATATAGCTATAATTTAAAATAATAATTAACTTACAACTATTAAATAAAATTATATAAAATATATTATAATAATTTAAATAATTATTTTTTATTTTACTTTTTTTAGTTGTTAGCTTATTTTTGTTTTTATTTAATTAAACTAAAAAATAAAACTATTTTATTTATTTTTAAATAATTAGTTTAACTATTTATTAATAAAGTCATTTTTAAAATATTTAGTAAGCGCATAACTATTATTTTTAATTTTAATAGCTTTATTATTATTAAAAATAAAATAAGTGCTTTTATTAATTAGCTTATAACTTTTTAAAAGCTTTAAACATTTTTTAAAGCTTATTATAAAAAAAGTTTTTTTAATTATAATAATGTTACTTTTATTATTTAAGTTTTTTTAATAATTAAAGATATTATTATTTTATTTAATATTAGTTAGCCTTTTTTAATAGTTTTTAGCTTAATAGCCTATTTTTTTATAATAAAAACATTAATTTAAAATGCTTAAGCTATATAGCTACTTTTTAAAAAGTTTTTGTTGCTTATAATTTTAATAACTTAACTAATATTATATTTATTAAATTAAATGCTTTAATAATCTTTATTTAACTAGTTATAAGTTAATTAAAAGCACTTAAAGTAATATTATAGTTATAAAAAAAGCTAAATTACTTTATAACTATATTATAACTTTTAACATACTATAAATTAATAATTTAAAAGTTGTTATAAAAACTAGGTTTATAAGTTTAATAGCTTATTTTATAATTTAATTATTATTAAAGTTTATAATATTTATATATAAATATAACTATATACTTAAATTATAAGTTTATAACTTGTTAATAATAATATTATAAGTTTACTAAGTTTATTTTATAACTAATTATAAAATATAAATATATTTTTTTCTTTTATATATACTTAACTATACTTTTATTTTTTGTTAGCAGTAAGCTTATAAAGTTTATAAAAAGCTATAAAAAGCGTTATAGTTATTAAAAACTTAAATAATTTTTTTAAAAAAGTTAGTTTACTTTAATATTATAAAGCTATATAAATAATTAATAACTGCTTTAATGTTACTATTTATTTTAATAACAATATAGCTAGCTTATAAGTTATATAAAACTAGCGCTTATTATAGTTAATTTTAAATTTTTAACAACATATTTAATATAATATAATTTGCTTTAATTAAATATAAATTGTTTAAAAAAATTAGTTTATTTTTAAAAAAGCGTTAAAAAAAGCAAACTAAATATTATATTTTTAACTTTTTAATAAACTTGCTAGCTAGTTATAAATATATAAGTTTAGCATGCTATTTTTAGTTTATATTAATTTAATATATTACTTAAAGTTTTTATATATGTTGCACTTTAGTTATTAAGCTTAATATATTTTATAACCATATTTAATACTAGGCTATATTTAATACTTTTTTTTACCTTTATACGCATAACTTTTAATTTATTATATTTTTACTACCTATTATAATAAGCCTTTAAAAAAAGTTTAATATTAATGTTGCGCTTTAAGCGCTTTATATAAACTTTAAACTATATATTTAATATATAGCTAAAATTTATAATATATTATATATAACCTTTTTTAACTAAGAACATAGTTATTTAATAATATTTAATAGGTCTACTAATAATTAAAAACTTATTAAATTTAAAAAGTAAAATATTATATAATATATACTTAACTTTATTATATAATTATTTTTAATTAAGCATAGTAATATTAAAATTATATAATAAAAAATATATTAGTAAAATCTAAACTTTTACTTTTATATAATAATAACTAGCTTTTATAATATATTTTATTTACTAAATTAATTATTAGCGTGTTTTATATAAAAATTTATTTAAATATTATAAATAGTTTGCTTTTATATAAAATATAATAATAAAATATAAAGTTTAAATATATATATATATATAACTTTAATTAAACTAAATTTATTATAAATAAAATCTTATTTAAAATAGTTATAATTATATTTAATTATATAAAAAACTTAAAAGTAGTATAGCAAAATAATTATAAATAAGCTATAATTATATAAACTATTTTATTATATAGCTATATTATTTTGCTATATATTATTATTGCAAAGCAAAACTATTTATTATTTTAATATAAAAGTACTTTATTGCTTAATAGTTAAGTTGTTACTATAAAAATAGCTAAATAATAAACAATTAAGAGATTAATTAGGTTTAATATTTTAATTAATATATAAATTATTATATAAAAAATATATACTAGCTTTTAATTTTTAATAGCTATAAAAGTTATTATTTATATAATTTAAAAAAATATTATAAAAACAATAATATTATTATGCTTTATATATTAGCATATTTATTATATAAGCTTTATTTTTTTAATGTTAGCTATTTTAGCTTTTTAAAATAGTTATATAAAAAGAATATATATATATATTTAATATAAACACATATTATATATATATTAAAAAATATATATTTATTTCCGTTTTTTAATATATTTAATACATTAATAATAAAAGCTAATATATAAAAAAGTTTTTAAAAAGCAAAATTAGTGCTATATAACTTAAAATATATTATTATTTAGCTAAATTTTTATTTAACTACTTTTATAATTAAAACTTTATTTAATAGCTTGCTTTTACTTTAGCAACTTATTACTTTAAACAATTTATAAAATATAATATTTTAGTTTATATTTATTAAACATTTTAATATATAATATTAACATAGCTTATTAATATATATTATTAAAAGTATATAGTAAATTATATATAATATAATAGCTATTATATATTATTTTATATTATTAAAAAAAAAGCTTATAACTTTTTATATAGCAAATAATTAACTTAGTTAACATTGCTTTATAAAAAAACAAAATTATAAAATATAAAAAAGTTATAAGCTGCTAAAGCAGCTGCTATATAAAAAATAGCAAAAAAGCATATAAGTAATAGTTGTAATAGTGATATAAAAAAGCAAAAAACATGCGCGCAATGCTATAAAATATATAGCAATCTTAGCTATAATATATAAACATATTAAAATAAAATAAAAACATTTAGCAAATCTAATTTTAAATAGTTTAAATTAAATTTTTATTATATAGTTAAGTTATAAAAAATTGTTTATATAAAAGTAAAAAAAGTATTAAATATAGCCAGGTATTAAATATAGTTATAAAATATATTAGTATTAACTTTAAAATATTATTATTAGTTTTTTTTAAGCTTAATAAAAACAAAAAGTTTTAAACTTGATATTTTTTTGGTTTTTTTTATAGTTACTAGCATATTATAAATTTTTAATAACTAAGCTTATATTTTACAGCCTAGTTTTTTTAAACCTTATAGTTTTTAATTAATATATAATTTTTTTTTAATATGCTTTATAATTATTTTATTATTAAGATCTTTATATTTAGCAATATTAAAATTTTCTTTATTGTTAATAAAAACGCTAACAAAAGCATCGTTAATAAAGCTATTATTAAGCGTTTCATTATTATTTGCTTGTTTAAAAGTTTATAAAGCTATAAAAAAGCTATAAAAAAGCTTAAAAATAAATAAAATAATAATAGTATTAATTAATATTAATAACTAATAACTAATTACTATTAAGCTATGTAAATAGTTATTTATATGTTTTTATTACTTTATATAGCCTGTTTATATAGTAAGAACTAAAATATAATATAGATAACTATTTAAATTATACTATAAACAAGTTATTTAAAGGTAGGTAGTAACTAAAGGTACTTATATACCTATTTATAGTAGTGTTTATACCTAGGCAGCAACAGTATAGACTGGTTGTTTGTCCAAAGTGCCTTTGACTTAGTTCTATGGTCTTAGTCTTTGTTCCTGCTACAAAGAAGCCACATAAGGGCCTGCAAGGCCATTATATAAGCACTATTGCAAGGCCATACTATAAGGACCTGCAAGGCCTTGCAAAGCCATATAAGGCAATGCAAGGCCATGCTATGAGGGCCTTACTATGAGGGCCTGACATTGAGGGCCTGCGAGGCCATGCAAGGCAATGCGAGGCCATGCCATATGGCCACTTGTAAGGCAATGCAAGGCCACGTTATGAGGGCACTTGCAAGGCAATGCGAGGCCACGTTATAAGGGCACTTGCAAGGCAATGCAAGGCCATGCCATGAGGGCCTTACTATATGAGAGTTATTAACAGGGCACCCATAAAATTACTAGCAGGGCACCCATCCAGCCGGCAACAAACCGTCAAGACTTTCAACAGCTGCTACCAGATGTAGTTAGCCCCACAAAGTGTAAGTCACCTTGCCCTCTCACTTCTACAACCTATTTTAGGAGCATTTAGTAAATACTAACTGTGGATAGGCAATTTCCCTCAGCCCGAGCCATTTGTATCGCCGATGCAGATATTGTGCAACGCAAGCATAGAGAGCTTTCCCGTCAAGTCGTGGATTACGTCAAGAATGGCGGAGGAACCGTCATCCTTGGCGCCTTCTATTCATCTCTAGTGCGACCAGATGATGCAGATCGCTGGTTTGCAGATTTGTGGGGTATGCCATGGAGAGTTGGACAATATGAAAGAACGACCGTTCTTTTGCAAGATTCTCACGTTGGACCAGTGGGCCCAAACAAATCAAGTCTTTACGCCATCTTACAGTTCAAAGGCTTTGTTTCTCAAGAATGTCTCGCCGTCGGACTCGCTGTACGCTTCGCCGCCGGGCGCCAAGAGTGAGTCAGTCGTCTTTGGCCCTGTACCAGTTGAGGCACAGACATCGATTGCATTCGGCAAATGTGGTCAAGGCTGGCTAGCTTATACAGGCGACGTCAATCACGAAGAAGGGACAGCACAAGCTGTGCTAGCGATGATGAATTTGTTGGAATGATAGTTTCCGGGGTTTATGGAGTGACGTATCTTATGTACCTCATGGGGGAGTAACGTAAAGGTCTCTTTGATCCCCATCAGGAGCATAAATCCGCGCTACTTCTAATCACATCTTAGATTAGCATCAAAAGAGGTGGAACTTTCCAGACTCAGTTCTCCCTATAGTGTTATGTCCCAGGGGTTAGCTCCAGAGTGAAGTAGGGCCGCAGATAGTACACTGCTAATTAGGCAACAGTTCATCCTCGGCTACGAGTGGTATCCTTAATTAGCGTTTTCCCCGACTTCCACAATGTCACCATCGTTGAATTCAGCCTAGTGCCTCCGAATTAACGTAATATAGCTCTGGCTTCACATAATGCCCACCATTAGTAATAGCCATATTGCTATCACGGCTCTGAGGTGGACATGCTGACCAGGCCGAGCAGGCTGAGCAGGCTGAGCAGGCTGAGCAGGGCAAGCAGCATAACCTAAACCACGCGGGGCCACAGGTAGGTGGTTGCTGTACCTACTGGTAGGGATAAAGCCTCCAAATATAGCTATCGCTAATGTATTAATATAGAGTCCACAGTCAAGATGAAGAGGTGGGCAGTCATAATTACTAATCCAACACAAAATTAATGCTAGGTAAGATAAACTCTTCACTGATACAAGATATCCTCCTGCGCCTTCTGGATAACGTGGCAGGGTGCTGTCGTGAAAGCACAATGACCAACGCCGTTTTGATCGACTTCCACCACGCCCCATTGGACGGGGAGCTGGTTTCCGAACTCCCGATCTTCGGGAAGACTGTGGCAGGCAGCGCTTATAGCCATGCTGTTTGTTGAGACCATGCTCATCGTGCCGTCGAACTTCCGACAGCCTATCAGGATAAGAGTCACAACGTTGAGGAATGCGATGATCCCAGCTACATGTAGGAAAGTGTAGAAGTCAGTGACACGTTACGGACATAGGTATCGCTTCAAGGAAACCAGAAGTGGGACAGAGAGAGCTGAACGTAACGCCACTGGGCGCAGCGTGACTGAACTCACTAATGATGATGGCATAGGGGCTGTAGCCAAGGGTGGAGAAAGAGTTCTTATAGTCTTCCACACCATCAGGTAGTAATGCCGTGATGCGCGCGAGAAAGTAACTTTGGGAGATCAGCCAGTGGAAAATGGCGGAGGACAGGTTTAACGGGATGCCGTAGCGTAGGGGGAGCGAGATGAAGTAGCTGGAGCGCTGGATGCCGATCGGTTCGGATACACGGAGGGGCTTGCGATGGGCTCTCGTGTACATGAGGCTAAATTCGCGCTGGACCAGACAAGTCGTCATGATGGCGCTGGAGACTGTATACATGACGGAGAAGAGGAACTGCGGTGAATTAATGACGAGGACATTGACTATGAGCCCGACGGGGTCACCCCGGGGTAGTTGAATGTTGAGGTAGGTTAATTCTGACACAGAGCCAAAACCGAGGGAGCGGAAAAATGACCATGTAAGGTCAAAATGACGCTGCTTGAGTGATGTTACTAGAAGACCGAGACTAGTATAGAGGCCAGTGATGAATGCTATGTATCTGCGGGCAGCCCAACGTCAGCGGGCACACAGTCAAGTTGTAAGTAATGGTCGAAGTGTGGGCGGGACGCTTACAAGATAATCAAACAGGCCCATTGGGGCCATGTAGCGGCTGTCATCCAACGGTTCTGAGACAACCTCCATTTACGAGGATGAGTCTCGACATCTGGCTTTTCTTTTTCCTGCCGAGTGAAGATGTTTTTCTTCTGCAAGAAGTCATACTTCGTAGCAAGACACATGTCCTTGGTCGTCTCGTCCGGCTCATGCATGAACGACGCAACCGCATCGCCGAGGGTTGACAAGACGGTTTCTTTTCGAGCAAGGATATCTTCTTCAATATCGAACACGGCACCCCATTCTTCGCTTTTTGTCTTGCGTCGTCTCTCTGCTTTGCGCCTGCTCCACCACACAAAGAACAACACGAAGAGCTTGAGGAAGTTGAGAGCACAGACGGTAGATAAGATGTGAGATGAATACTGTAAACGACATCTAGTGTTTGATGCTGTCACATTCTGAACGAGGCAATAAGAAGCCTCGTAATGCGGCGGACCAAGATAAATTGTCGTAACTGGAGGCGGTGATGATGAGAACGAGATGAATCCAACAGTCCCATTCGACGCGGCCCATAAGTTCTTTGCATAGTTGTCGTATCTTGGAGCGACGAACGTGTACAGCAGCAGGCTGTCATTGTCCCCTTTCGCAGCTGTCTCGTTCTTGACCAGCACCACCACGTTTCCTTGATGGACGGCCCAGTAGTCCTCGTATAGCGCGTAACACTCTGAGATATTTTTCTTCTCGTATAGTCCATGAACCACATCGCTTTGGATTCCTTCGATCATGCTCTGATAGTCTTGATCAGGCTTGTGTACCTTGGTCTCGTTCCAGCCAGTGTCGCCCTGACGGTTGCGCTCGGCTGTAGCTAGACTCCAGCTCGCCCCTGTGAGGAACGAGTCCTTCACCACAGCCACGCTATAGTCATTCGAAGCGAGAGATTGGAACACGGCTGAGTTGAAGCTTATTACTATTAATCAGTGTCTATCGCCTCACTCAGATCCCCAAAGATCATGGGAAGGGGGCTTATAAGAGCACTCACATGAGATGGATAGGCAGCGAACTACCCGCCAGCACAATGCAGGATATGAGCCGCCACTGACCGATGTATCTTAAGTTTCTGAAGCTCGGCGCTCCGATGTCCAGCCATTTGTTCATCTTATGGGCCTTATCGACATCGGCGCGTGTCGGGGACGCCTGTAGCTGGATGCAATAAGTGGAGGCCGATAGCATGCCCGTGCTCAGCACGTTGATGAACAAGTGTAGCCAGCGATTGGCCGTCTTAACCGTGTCGCAGTCCCCAGCAAATAAAAGCCCGACTCCATCTCTGGTCGGATACTCATGTGAGGCGTAGACCAAGATGAAGAGGTTCGTGGCGAAAATGGTGCCAATGAGACCAACTTGCAGGAGGAGAGCCAGGCTTCTTTTGGACAACCGGATCCGCAAAGATGTGCTCTCATTATCATATATCTTCGGAAAATAACCTGCCAACATCTGTTTATCCGCAAACCCAGTAACACGGAAGGGCGTACGCTCCGTGATGAGCTCGGCCGCCGTGTCAGAACTGACTCTCGGAGCAGCTTCTAGTCCGTCCTCGATGTTGAGGAAGGAACTACCTCTGATTGCTGCCTCTTGTTGAGGTATCAAGTATTCAGCACTGCTTGCCACTGTTGAGGCATGTGTTCTGTCTGGTGTCTCCACGAACTGGGGCTGGTATATGCCGTTGTTAAAGTCCATCTGCATATTAAAAGAAGGGGAATAGGTTGTCGTCATAGTGACGCCAATCAAACATGAACCGCCAGAAGAGCCTTCCTCGGGACTACCGAGTTATCTTAGAATCATGATATAGTTTAGGACGATTAAGCTAGAGCAACAAGTCAACAATATACCCTTTTGTATGTCTAGCATTTATAATAAGGAACAGTGAACGTCCATACTTCCGTGTCTTCTCTAATCTGGTAGTCCCACGTGTTAGGACTTAGTCCAGGATGCGTAGAATCATGGTGATCGTCTACAACGGCATGGGGGTCACGGCCAAGATCTCTCGGCGACGTTTCATTGTTCGCTGGTATAAAAAGCTCTGCTTATTAGGGAGGAATATATATCTCACATGTCATCTGGAAGTCAATATCCACCAGAGGTCAACTTCTGTCCAATTGCCAATCGCGAGCCGGCATGTCCCGTCGTAAGCGTAGAACCCAAATAGCGGGCTGAAGATAAAACATGTCTCGGCCTCCACCAGTCAGTATAACCCCAAACGACTTTGTATCTTGTACTGAGGGATGAAGACGACTTTGCGTACGGCCTCGAGTGATACTAGCTTTCGGGGTGGGTTCGGAGCTGACATAATCCGACCCTTTATCCCAGCATGCTGTTCGGGGCGATGCACCACATTCTTCATATTAACTGTAGCTAAGAAAGAATCTAAAACAAGGGGTTGGTGTGGTAGGTTCCATTGCATATAGGGACCCTAGAAAGAGTCGCTGGGCGTTGATGTGCTGTATATTTTCTCATAATAGCTGAAAGATGGGCGGCTAGCCTGCGCTACTTGGGGGCTAAAGGGGGTTAAAAAGTAGGGGCGGTGCCGACGCTAAGGCTCATCTCAATAGCAACTTACCTAGGACTAATCAGTCAAAGGATTGCGCGGGGAGGCAGAGGTTGGCGCGCTTAGTTTCATCGCGACCTCGCATCCAGCAAGAATTCCAACAGTAAAAACGGTATCCCAGCTTAAGCCATGTGTCATGTGTCATGTGCGTGATCGTTTGCCTCCTGGCCGCATAAGTTCCTCACATCGTTGGGAAGGGCCGAAGCAAAAAGCCGATTACTACCATCGCACTTCTAAACCCGTTGCTTGTCTGGAGTGACATGATGGATATTGGTGCATATGAGACCGTGAGAGTAAAGACCATAGGCTAGGGTAGGACCTCAATCTCCTCTGTGCAGCTCCGATACTATTTTGGATCCTTCTATTTTGCGATAGGACAACATGGGGCACACAGAGGGAGCCCCGTACCTATCCATGTCCCGATGGGCTTCACATTTGAATTAACAACGGCTGATGCAAAGCTGAGTACCGAAGACGAAGGGTTGTCCCGGTATTGACACATGGTCAAGCTTAGATTAATGACTTGTCGTGATAATTCTTAGGGCAGCCACTGTAGCAAGCTGCTAACAGTTAGAGTACTTTGAGCCCCCGCGTGTTACGGAGCCATACCCATGGCTTGGTCCGTTTGATCCTCTTAAATGGACCTATCCTCGGTAGATCTCCCGACCCAATCACCTTGTTGTAGTGTTCCTAATCTGACGTCTGGTCAAACCACCTAACCTACTACTACTGCGCATGCTACCAACTATCCCATTATGTGCAGTCTTGATTAAGGGGGTCGAACAGCCTTGAATGCTGTGTACCGTGCGGCTTACCAAAAGGGTATGCTGCGAATATGTTCGTCTCTGTCTCTGGTTCATTCTTCATGCTTCCATTTATCCCAGCCCAGAAGCACGTTACCGCCCCCGTGCATGGTGAGATCGCTTCGTGCAACGCGGGCAGATGGAGATCCGTCCCGGCTTGTCCGCTCTCTTTAAAACCGAGTACCGTAAGCCATATCAAGATTAGGACTTGATACACGTCTTAGTAGCACCGACCAGGACCATTATATTCAACAAGATCCTTCATATACAAATCAGACTTCGAGGCAGAATTTCCCAAGGCGCCGTCTTGATGCGCTTCTCCCGATAGGCAGTCTAGGTCAGTAGGGATCACTCAACAGGCCAAGACTAAAAAGTGTACGGTACACTCGTATTGGTTGACCGAGGAAAAAGGAAACGGTCCATTGCTAAGGAAGTCTCGGCTGCACCGCGCATCCCAGGCATTTATGGTGAATCTTATCCAGAGGTAGATTAACGGAGATGTAAACAGCACACATAATAGAGCAAACGACCTAACAGTACATAGTACAGACGTAAGCACTGATACCAAGGCAAGCCACAAGGCGGCCCGGCGCCAGCCCCAACTGGTAGCGCTTTAGTGCAAATGCACTACCTAACACGGTCCTTGGCATGACAATAGCTCTTGTGATAACCCATCTGCTTGAGAATATAACGCGTCTTACATACATACCTAGGTATAAATAATTATTCCTGAGTGCCATTTATCTCCTTATCTAGAAGCTACTTAGACATACCTAATCTTAAAATATAAGAGAAACATAATTGTGTCTTTAGTCTTTCTATTGTCCCAGCCGCTGGTTGCATCTAGCCTACGCTAACTCCATGTTAGACAAGGCATTGTTAACAAGGCATTCACTAATTGCGCGCGTTCTGTGAGTAATATTTAAGAAGTGTAGAGATAACGCGTTTATAAGTCCTGTAACTGGCGTCAAGACGTTTTGTCAATCCATGAAATCGGGGCGCAACACCATGAATGCAGCAATACACCACCAAGTTAAATCTTGTTAGAAACCAACACTTTAGCAGCAAACAATTTACACCCCGGAAATGATTTGAAATTAGTGACTGGACAGACAAATAAATTGTCAAAGTATGTGTACATTCATACAGACAAGAAGAACCTCTGTCACTTAAGGACCTCTTTCCTTGCAATGAAAAGCCAAGCGTGTCACAGCGCCATATCAGCACCTTCCACGGATGCCGGAAGCTACAGTGTATAATTATAGCTTAAAGAATTTCAGTTCAGCTTTTTTTATTGGCCTCTCAGTTGTGACAGAATTGCCACCTTTCTTTCTAACGACAATCTTATCTTGCCTTGCAGCAGCAGGTATGTTTAAAAGCTCTACCGGCATATTTCTTATTAATCATTAATACAACATAAACTATACGGCAGGTTTACACAGAGCATGAGCAGCAATCCTCTATAGCCTATAGTACAACCTATAATATAAGACCTGCTAATAAGTTGTGGCAGGTCTGTTACCCCTCATCTAGCACTAATAGATTAATGCGGGGTTAAGCACGACGGCAACAACCGACTACAACTCAATAGATCCTTTTTTTTTCCTTTCCTATGACTTTGTTGACCAGGCGTAATGCTCGTAGCACCGAGAATAAGCGCCAGATATAGTTCTCAGTCAGTAATCTCTAGTCGGCCTGAGAACGGGACGGGAGACAACCCAATTGCGACCACGTGCATTTCAAAATGTGATCATAGTAGTAACAGTCCATACTCATACATGCACATGCAGAAATCATGCAGAAATCATGCCATCAGAGCCATCGGGCTGCATCCTTGGCCTCAATAATTTAAGCCCAACTACGACCGTGTTCTGCAATGCTTCCAAGAAGACATCTAAAGTCATCCCTATTCGGGAATATTTTCTGCTCCTCTGGGGTCGGGGGTCGGGAGTCGGGAGTCGGTTGTGCCTAGTATAACATGAATGCTACTGATCAACAGTATTGGTTTAGGAACAGATTGTCCCAATGTAAATAGATCTATATTTCTCTATTTTAGCCTTACGTTCCAATATTGGCTCGTCTGCATGCGGGTAAAAAATGTCCGGGCTCGTGGCCAACGACGTAGGTTAGGTCAGGTAGGTAGGTATATTACCCCACAGGTACCAACAACGTCAAGTTCAATAAGTTCCATGCACATTCGCGATTACATGACAGCAGGACTTCGCGCGTGTTGCATGCGAAGTGTTTGCTAGGTTACGACACTTGGGCCGTGATTTGCCTGACGAACAAATCAAGTGGGAGGGGTAGAAGAACAAGAAAAGGAACAAGAAAAAGAAAAAGGCACTAGATCAAATGCCGGCCCAGATATCAGGCGTTCATGGAACATGGGCCTGTTTCCTCTATACTTTCTCTGTCCCAGTACGCGCTACGTTCGGTAGTATGGTTTCGGATTGTTTTGGACGCCCAAGTGCCGTGAGGTTGCTGCACGCTGCACATCACCCTGCAGTAGGTAGCTTTCTAGCGTCTGGGCGATGGAACGTGGGCCCATTCTTCTGGGGTGGTCTGCAGTTCCCACGCGGACAGGCAAGACTCGGTTGTGACCCAATACTACCAGTATCACCAGTTACGGCAAGGGTAAACCACCGGCTTGGCACCTTCCGTCGATGAATGCTAGTGGTGACAACTGGCCAACGCACGGCGCAGTAAGGAACATGTTCCCATCCTGTGTCCTGTGACCCGAGTGAACCTGACGCCGTGCGACGAATTATCTATCGACGCCACGCCGTCGCAAAACTGAGCTTCTTCAGACCTTCTTCAATCGGTATCTTATATCCGATACCTATCGATACCTATGATGCGCCCGAATGGGCTGCCCTAGCCTCATGCTGACTGCTAGTAGCATCCCATCATCACGTTGGGCGGCCGCGGCGCCAAGCCCAGCCGCCATTCTGTGCGCAGAGACACCACAGCACGATGGACACGTCGACGCTATCTCACTCTTCGTTGAGTCTGGTTCGTCTGGTTCGTCTGGCGTCCCGTCCCGCGTGCTGTGTCATGAATAGAAGTGAGGGGTCACAGGATGCAAGGAGCGTCAGCATCACCACGGTACGGCCCTCAAGTCTAAGTTTGGGAGTAAGGGGAAAGGGTGAGGAGAGGACATGATGGTTGTATATAAGGCTCTCACTTGGGAAATGGTCCCGCCAAGGCGAATGCTAGTTTCAGTTTTCCATCGGCCCTGCCACTCTCTGCATTAAAGTTAGCATCATGCTTTCAGCCGTATTTGCCTTGTTTTTCGCATTTCTGGGTCTGTCATTCGGGACACCGGTGCCTTTAAACAAGCGCTTGCCTGGTAGGGTGGTGAATGCTGGCAGCACCGTTGTCATCGATCCTGCTGGCGTATATATCCGCGCCACCTCACTCAAGGATGGCGGCCTCCTTGCCGGGTATGCAGCATCGGATGGTTCCCAGCACGTCTTGAGGACGGCGAAGTCAACTGATGGCGGCCAGTCGTGGCATCACCAAGGTGAAGTCTACCGGGCAGAAACGGCTACCCACGACGTAGACAACGCCTTCCCGTTCCAGTTGCCAAATGGCCGTATTCTGTATGCTTATCGAAACCATGACCGCACCAGCTCCGGCTATACTTACTATCGGATCACTGTATCCTACTCGGATGACGGCGGTGTAACCTTCAAGTACCTCTCTACCGTCGCCCAGCGTGCGGCATCCGGTGTTAACGGGTTCTGGGAGCCATTCCTTCGCCTGGCCAATGATGGCACCTTGCAGTGCTACTACTCTGGGGAGAACAATGCCAATGACCAGGATGGCTTCATGAGACAATCAACCGACGGCGGGGAGACTGTAAGTAGTGCATTATGACCAACGGGGTACCATTGATTGGTAATGAAAACCTACTGACATTCGATACCGCAGTGGTCGGCCCCCATCACCATCTCTGGTGCTGGCCGAACATCCAGGGATGGCATGATAGGCGTTGCCAAGATCGACAACAATCGCAATCTCATGTAAGTCTTGGAAATTTATTATACCTAGCCAGAGTCGTCTTTTAGACAGTAGCATCATTCGCTCACCAGAGTGGTTCGGACCAATAGCGCCGTGTTCGAGAACACGGAGTCGGGTTTTTTCTCTATCGACTATGTGATATCACACGACGATGGACGGAGCTGGGGGGAGCGAGGAAGACTGTACACGGCGAAGAACAACGGCGAAGCGATTGCGCCGCAGGTTGTCAACGTCGGAGGCACCTTGGTAGTCAGCTTCATGACCGACGAGAGCACTGGCAGCAATGGCGCTGATGGCGCCCAGATGAAAGTCATCACCAGCACGAACGGCGGGAAGACGTGGAACGGCAGCGTTGTGACGGGCGAAGTTGCCTCACACTGGCCCGGGCTATTTGCTCGGGACTCTACACATTTCCTAGCCCTTTATTCCAAGAACGGAGTAGGGGCTGTCAGCCAACTATACCAACTTGCGAACTAGATGGAGACAGTGTACTGTACATGTATAGGTATTCTGGCGTGCAGGGTTTTGGATATTCTATCAGCCATTTGTTTGTCTTTAACTGCGTATATCGTTCCTGGTGCATTGTAAGTTTGGCTTTTAATGATCAAAAATAAGTAAAGGAGTGTGTCCTCTTCTGTAGAAACAGGAGGAAAGATGGGGTTAGTGATAAGTAGAACGTCTTCGGTCTACATGCGCTGAGACAATTTCATAACTTGTCTAACGGTATCCCCGAGCAGGCCATCCTCTTGCCGGCTCGATGGATTGGGTCAGCGTTTGATCGACTACGAGAAACTCGGCGGACGAGCCAGCGCGGCAAGTTGTAGCCCCAGTCGGCTCTTTTTTCGCCCGGAGCTTCAAGAGGCATATACGTGCCTGCCTAAACCCACACTAGTCCTTAGGAGTCTAGAAGATGAGATTTTCGGAGCAGGGTTTTAACATGAATAAAAAGTTTTTCGCGACTACTACGTATTTTTGGGGTCCCCGAGTACAAAGATACTGGCAGGTTGTAATGAGCCAAGAACGACATTTTCTTTGATCTTGGAATCGATAGATAAGAGCCCAATCAAAACGGCTAACATCTGCAAGGGCCAGGCCGATTCCTAGACTACATAGTAGGCATAAGGCAACGCAAAGAAAATCTACATCTGTATATTTATTAAGTTGTCAGGACGTTATCACATTTCTTAATACCATGTCAAGTACTTATGCAATGCGGTCTAGCAGCCTTTAGGAAATATGCAGCTAGTATTGATCATCATGCATACGTAGTACACTCCTGCATTGTTGTAACTAAGCTTCCCTAGACACGAGTGGTAGTGCTTGAATAAGATCATGAGGGTTAACAATCGTCCATCATTTGTAGCGTCGGTGGGAATACCTCTTTATTTGGCAAGATGAGCAGCAATTAGAGTTGCAAAGCTCTGTTTATGCGTCAGAAACAGGTTCCACATATGTACGTATGATAAAATGCATTCTCGGGGGCTTGGAATGGTTTTCCTTTACACACAAGCAGTCGCCACCGTTAGCAGGAGGGGGCGTCACCAAGCTTTGAATGCCAAGAACTTGGTTTGTGGCGGTAATATACCCATAGTGGGCAGCTGTCCATACAGACCCAATATTATCTCAGTGTGTGTACAGATGTACGTCCATACTTACCTCCATATGCCGTACTTGCATGACTAACTACTACATACTAGTACTACTTACAGCATACTGGTGCCTGGGTAGACGACAAATCACGGGCCAAGATGAGCTAAGCTGGTAAAGGGCCGCTGTCACTTTAGTGTTTGACCCGCCAATTTAGGGGCCCGCCGGGGGTGCCTGCTAGGGGCTCCTACGGCCTGCAGTGAGGTACCCGTCGAGCTGCATTGGTGGTGCATCCCGGTAGAATCCCGGTAGTTGATAATTTAACCCTGTGCGGCTCCTGTCGATCCCAAGGCGCCAAGCTAATAAGGGAAACAGGGAGTCTTGCTCAACCTTCTCTCTTGGCTACTCGGCGGTAAGGCTGTCAATGCTCAACAATCTTTAATTCAAAACACCCAAGACGAGGCTCTGTAATGGCTCAGTTATAATTAATTAACCTGCTGATAATGTCAGCGGTCACAATTTAGTTAAGCGGGACGGCGAGAAAGATACAGTCTGCTCAACATACAGTGTCTGTCTATATTAGCTGCCTAACATGTTACAACACACCTGTCTCAGTCTCCTGTGTAATTGCCTACGTTGTAGTCCCCAGCAATCAAAGAATTTTCCACTAGAGAGTTCCATAGGGGAGACATAGTCCAACCGTTGTAAACACAGTTTTTTGAATCTTGTTGTTGTTGTTTTTGTTGTTTTGTTTGTCGAATAATTGCTGACCTCTCAGCTGTGGATGCTCCAGGCTCTAGACTAGATTTGCTTCACGTTTTTTAGGTATTATGTAAACCAAGCTACTCAAAATACCAACCAGAAATAAAGTACTGTATATAAACACGAACGTTAGACTGTTAGATGGCCCAACTCTTTAGGCATTCATGAAGATCCATGTAGAGCCGGCGGGTTGTGTTAAGAAGGGCTGCGGACCGCCCAGTGCCTACAAGCCTCACGGATCGTCGAAAAGATCCGACTTCATACAAGCCTCTTTCTCAACTTGAACATGGCCATTCTTAGAACTCAGATACCAAGAGTTAGAATGCGTTTGACGTTCCACACCAGGACCACTTATCTGCCCCGTGGGTTCGGGGTTTATGTGACACCTGCCGTAATTCCTCGAGTTTATAGATGAGCAGGCACTATTTTCTCAGTCTTTCTAAACTTTATTTAAGGTGTCAAGTCTTATTCTTATTCTGCCTTCGCTTCTCACATGTTTTCTAGTAAGAGGTTGTTACATATTATAGGTACTTTAAGCTATTAGTATAAATCTTTCCTGGCTGTCTGATACTTACTCTTTGCGATAGGCTACTTAATATTATGCCGCCGACAATCACATGATGGCGAGAGAAGAGAAGTATGAGCCTACACAGCTCTCGCCTGAACATACAAAAATCATTTCTAATGCTATAGCTAGTCAACCGCCGGCTTCTAGACACTTATCAAGCGAGATGCCGTTGATTTTTATGACGAACGATGGCGGAGGCGATGGCAGGCCAGTCACGCCCTTGGACGACATACCGACCGCCGTGAACTCGAGGCGGCAGAGTTTCTGCAAAGACGCTGAAAAACAAAGTATGCATGATTCCATAGACATTTACGATCCGAACAGACTCAAGATCGGATTCTATGACCGCATGCACCATTTTACATGGGCATGGTTTACGTTGCCCATGAGTACGGGCGGGCTGTCACTTTGTGAGCACTTACCATTGATTTTTCTTTGCATACCCACTGTCATGTGTACAAAAACTAGTGAAAAGCCAGTGGTGTATTGATGATACTACTTCATGACGTTTGCAGAAAGTGTTCCTACAGTCATGCTAACGAGAGGAAACTGTAGTAATATATGCTCAACCATACCAGTTTCCGGGCCTACGCCAAATAGGATTTTCGGTATACATCATCAACCTCTTAATATTTACAACGCTTCTCGGAGGCATGATCACCCGATGTTTCTTGCATCAGAACGATCTTCGGAACTCGATAACACACCCTCGCGAAGGTTTCTTCCTCCCGACGTTCTTCTTAGCAATAGCAACCATCATCACAAGTACAGAGCGCTATATTGTGCCAGAGGACGATACGACGCTCCGTTGGGTTATTCTCGGGGCATTTTGGGGCTACCTTCTCGCTACTCTCGTCTTGGCTGTGGCACAATACAGCCATGTGTTCGCGAACCATAAGTTTCAGCTGCAGACGACGATGCCGTCACTGATGCTGCCTATCTTCCCGTGCATGTTGTCGGGGACCATTGCGTCCGTCATTGCCGACACGCAGCCGGATATCGCCGCCATCCCAATTATCGTCGCGGGACTGACATGTCAAGGTCTGGGCATTTCAGTTGCGGTCATGATATATGCTCAGATGATAGGACGATTGATTCAAACGGGTAAGTCAACAATGACATGGATAAAGCGGTAACCCACCTATCGATAGTGCCGACCAGCCATTGGGCTAACATCTTTAGCAGATCTCCCTAACAGAGAACACCGACCAGGTCTCTTCATGAATGTCGGACCACCAGCCTTCACCGCCCTCGCCTTCATTGGCATGGCGAATGGTCTTCCCGACTCACTCGACCGTGAAGGGGACGGCTTTCTCGACGCCAACGTGATCCGGACGTTTGCACTCATATCCGCCATATTTCTCTGGGCCCTCTCGCTGTGGTGGTTTGCGATCGCGGCGGTGGCAGTGATAAGTTCCCCGCCCGAGCACTTTCACCTTGGCTGGTGGGCCATGGTGTTCCCCAACACCGGGTTCATTCTCGCTACTATCTCAATCGCCAAAGAATTTCAGAACGTGCACGTGTTGAGGTTTACGTCGGCCTTGTCCCTCATGCTCGTGTCCACTTATTTGTTCGTGCTGGTCTCCCACATCAGGGCCGTCATCAAGCAGGATATCATGTACCCTGGCCTCGATGAGGACGTCGAGGACCATTGAAAGAAGTAATGAGCCAAAAAGAACCGAGTTTCTCTATATTATCACCAAGGGAACACATGGGCCCCCGCCAATCATTTCGGATAGTTGATTTTTCATTATATCTTCGTTACCCGGCTGTTGCAGGTAAATATCTCCGCCGTTCTCTTAGCATCTTTCCTGTTATTTTAGCTACTAATTTGCAAATATATGACACGTTATAAGTCGATACGGTGCAGGATTCTTATTCAGACTTCCTTTCTTGATCATCTATTAACTTGTAGAGCATATATATACATTAACTAGTTAGTTTAATAAAATTTACACCTTTATACCACCTGCCCTCACCTCAAAAAGGAGAAAATGAAAAGGAAGAGAATTAAAAAAGGGAAATCTTTGACTGTATGGTTTAATGGTCCTAAATCCCTCGCAATAGTTTTAAAATATTATACCAGCTCGGCTAGGGATAGCCCACATCAACTGATCGCTTGTCAACAACATCAACCGCTCGGTTAGCTCAACCGGTAGATCGTGAGACTCTTAATCTCAAGGTTGCGGGTAAGTAATTAGTGTGGTCGGCCACGAGTATTCCTGTAGACAGGCTAACAGGACCACCATACAGGTTCGACCCCTGCATCGGGCTCAATTCCTGATGCTCCTTAGTTGACTGAGGACAATCACCGACTTCTTTTCTTTCTTTGTTTTTCTTCCTTCATCCCGATACCCTCTTCTCCTCATAAGGCTCCCAGATTGATTCGGGCTTATGCGACATCATAGGCCCTGCCAACTTGTTCCATTTCTTGTCCACGGTCATGGTCGACTGGCTTCCCAATGCGCATTCAACGGAGATTCCTCTAGGCCCAAGTCCCGCCAGGTCGATAAAGAGAGAAATCTGAGGCTGGCGTCGCGACCCCAACAGCTTTAGAATATTCGCAGACAAAGACCAGCCTTTCCAACAGGCCACCATGTATGAACAGAACAATTCCTTTGTCTTGGGGAGAGTCTCAAGTATTGTAATGTAACACAACTGCTGTTAGTAAATCACTAACGTGTGTCATATGCCTCATAAATAATGAAATACTCTCCGTAAAAATTACTCAGTTTTGCTAACATCATGCACTATACTTGATAATACTACTCAAAGTACCTAGCATATTTTCAAGCAACAACTTTACTAGCGACACGCCTATCTTCCTACCCCTGAAGACTAAACGAGGCATACATCAGTACCAGCATGGATCAACAGTTGGCAACATCAATTTTCTGGAGCCTTTTTGGCTTTCGATATGCCCGAAACATTGTGGGCATTCCCACTATCCTTAGTGCCAGGCCAAAGCTTGCTCAGACACCGCCCCGATATTCCCCAAAAGACGTGTCAGTTATTGTTCCGACGACGGCCAAATCACTACCAGAGCTGACAAAGTGCTTGCAGACTATTGCAGCTTGCTCACCAGCTGCCATATTCATTGTTACAAGTGACGCAAATACTAATTTACTGTCCAAGCATTGCTCGGATATCTCGGTCGATGTTACCGTCCTAGGCGTCCCAGTATTCAACAAGAGGGACCAGATCCTCAAAGCCATGTCACTTGTTCAGACGCCCCTTTGTGTCCTTGCTGATGACGACATCTGCTGGCCACCCGCGTTTCTCGAATACCTGCTCGCCATTTTCGAAGACCCAGAAGTGGGCGCGGGCGGTCCGCGTCAGCGAGTCCGTCGGAACGCCAAGCCTGACGCGTGGAACTTCCTTGGTATTGGGTACTTGGAGCGCCGCGCGTGGAATAATGTCGCTTCGAATCTTATCGATGGGTCCATCTCGACACTGTCTGGACGAACAGCGGCCTACCGTACTGAAATCCTACAGACAGAGGAATTCTCAAATTACTTCTTAAAAGAGCGCGGCGGCAAAGGAAAGCCCAACTCCGGCGATGACAAGTGCCTCACCCGTTATGTGTACTCACGTGGCTGGAAGATTGTTATCCAGCCAGATCCCCGCGCGACTATCGAGACGACGCTCGAACCTGACGGAAAGTTCCTCCTACAGTGCGTCCGATGGTCGCGCGCTCACTGGCGTGGTAATATCGCCGTCATGATGGAAGAATCGTACTGGTACTCGCGACGGTATTTCTGGGGCTTATACTACATCTACCTCGCGCAGTTCCAGGTGCCTGCCCTTCTGTGAGACGGTTTGCTCTTTTTCTTTCTGTCAATCCTAGTCGAGAACGCTGGCTCTACTACTGCCAATCTCTGTCATGCAGCCCTGGCGATCTGGGTCCTGTTTATGAAGTTGGTCAAACTCATCCCGCACTTCTACAAATACCCATCTGACATGAAATTCATCCCTCTAGCCATCCTCTTCTGCTATTTACATGGCTTTATAAGTCTATATGCAGCATTCACTATGCACCACACTGGCTGGGGATCGCAGAAGCTAGATGAGCCTGAGGCTCCGCAAGTCTTGGTAGAAAGAGAGCCCGAAGACAGTTCGATTTCTGCCTGATCCTTGTTCCTGTGGCATCCTGTTGCTGCCGTCGACACACATAATGATGTCGAAAGAACTTGTAGTGCTCCTAGGTAAGTCTCTAATTAAACAATGCCCCCTATTTCTGACCTAAACTTGCGTTTTGTTACGGAGTTCAGTTTTCTTCAAGGATATATTATTGCCACATGGCAACCAAGTGTATGTCATCATGCTAGAGAAAGGCACATTCAGAAGATTATGTGCACCATGTGAATCTCGATAACTCTACTGCATATGTATGAAATACAGTAAAATATAATAAAAACCCTTTATACTTTCTCTATGAGAACCGTATGCTAAGAACCTACTAGCTCTAGTAAGCTCAAATCCAACCCCCCCAAAGAGCAGAGCAGGTTTCCATATTACTTTCATCATAGCCTGTACAGGGACTTGACGTTAAATAATTTCCCTAATAGCATTGTATAGACCATTCCCCTAGAGGGGGTTGTTTTGCCACAATGCCTGCGAGACATAACAGGGACATACTATTAACTACTAGCTTTACCTGGTGGTAATACCTCACATGTGGTTTTACGCCTGCTCGATAATTATTCGTATAGTCTGTGTTGGGAATGAATTAATCTGTCTCTGTAGTATTAGAAACTAGAATTATAATTACTTGTCACCAACTATTATAAGCTACAAGAACAAGTTTAAATCAACTGTTTTGGCCCTCATCATGCCACTGTGTCTTTGTGCAACTGTTAATTACTCGAAGATAAAATTTATACTATCAAGTTCCTATAAGACTTAGAATCATATATTACTATAGAGCGACATATGCTTTACCCTAAGGAGACTGCATGGTGTCCGCTAACGCGAGATTGCTGTGAACGGCCAGAAGGGAGAAATCGTAGGAACATTCCTACACCATTCCACCACCACTTCAAGGTCCACGATCCAGCAGTAGCAGCAGCAGTATCAGTTCGGTCAATTTCGATGCTCGCATTTGAGAGTTCCAAGAATTAGAAGGCATGTACACGAATCGCAACTTTCTCAGTTAACGGTTAGCAGCAAGATCGTCTAATAAGTTAGTTAACAGGCAGGTATGTAGCGGAAGGGTAAGGTAGCAGTAGTGGGCTGGGCACAACCGTGGAGACGATGTAATCCCACCAGTCGGCGCGGCAGAAGTCGGCTGATTCCACCCCACACGGACATTTCTTCGAGCCCATGCTGCGATGCGGAGGGGACAACCACGTCATTAGCCGCGCCAGTCGGTTCGCAACATTGAATCGCGAGTTAATCAAGTAATCTGCCCCCTCACCCGCGCTGCCTCGACATGGCGAATGTCCCGTCCAGATTGCAACGGTACCCATCGGACCAGGACCGTCCCTGATCGTGGCCCAGTATCGGGTTATCTATCGCTGCCCTTGGTACATATAAGAAGTACGATTGAGAACTAAATAGTCCTCGGTACTGAGACGACTATTGCAGGTCAACCGCCAACAACCCATGACAGCAGGTAAGTCAGATTCAGCATTTGTGGCCCGACACCTACTTAATTCATCGATGAATTACTAACACGGTTTCTCCATGTCAAGTGTCGTCATGGCTTGGCTTGAGGACATTTCCGGCGGCCCGCGCCGTCTCCTTCGCATTCTTGCCGTCGGGATCGCTGCACTTGCCGGCAGTGGCGCAATATCAACGGATGTCTTGGCGGGCGATGTCGGTCCGGGGTCAACGGCACCTGTACGCCCATTTCGTCTCGATCAGGTGCGCCTTGGAAACGGACTATTGCAAGAGAAACGAGATCGAATCAAGTCCTTCCTCCGAGCGTACGACGAGAAGAAGTTCCTCGTGCTCTTTAACAGCCAGGCTGGCCGGCCGAATCCCAAGGGTGTCACTCCTCCTGGTGGCTGGGAGGACGGCGGTCTACTCAGCGGACATTGGACGGGACATTTCATGACAGCGCTTTCGCAAGCCTATGTAGACCAGGGAGAACCGATTTTCAAGATCAAGTTGGATTGGATGATCACTGAGTTGGCCGCCTGCCAGGATGCCATTACCGCTCGGATGAAAGGAGGGGCTGGTACTGGCTCTGCTAATTGGGTGCCTACACACCCTGGCTATCTTGGTGCTCTTCCCGAAGACACCGTCTTGCGCCTCGGCCCCCCGCGATGGGCTGTATACGGGAGCAATCCCGACACGAACACCTGGGCGCCGTGGTATACGCAGCACAAGATCATGCGAGGCTTGCTGGACGCGTACTACAACACCAACAGCTCACTGGCGCTTAATGTCGCGAGCAAGATGGCCGACTGGGCGTTCCTCGCCTTGACCGTCGGTGACAAGAACCACCCCAAGCACGCGGGGAACCTGACACGAGACGACCTGAATTACATGTGGGACCTCTACATCGGGGGCGAATCCGGCGGTGCGAACGAAGTTTTCCCAGAGATATACCAGCTCACGGGTGACAAGAAACACTTAACGACAGCCAAAGCCTTCGACAACCGAGAATCTCTCTTCGGAGCCGCCGTGAAGAACCAAGACATCCTAGTCGTGACAGCCGACAAGATCCCAGGCCGTCGGCGTCCAGCCCGACTACACGCGAACCAGCACATCCCCAACTTTCTCGGCTACCTCCGCGTTTTCGAGCAAGCCGGGGAAGAAGAGTACTTCACAGCGGCGAAGAACTTCTACGACTGGGTAGTACCGCACCGGCACTTTGTCACCGGCGGCGTGGGCGGCAGTTACCCAGGCACAGACACGAACGGCGAACTTTTCCAAAACCGAGACAATATCGCTAACGCGATGGGCGGCACTGGCGCCGAGACATGCACTACCTACAACGTCCTCAAGCTCGCGCGAAATCTATTCCTGCACGAGCACAACGCGACGTACATGGACAATTACGAGCGGGGTCTCTTCAACCAGATCAGCGGCTCGCGCGCCGACACGAGCAGCACAAATGATCCTCAATTAACGTATTTCCAACAGCTAACTCCCAGCACCCCGCGCGGTTTTGGCAACACAGGCACGTGCTGCGGCGGCACCGGCATGGAGAGCCATACCAAGTACCAAGAGACGGTGTATTTCCGGTCCGCAGACGGGTCCGCCCTGTGGGTGAACCTGTACGTGCCTTCCACGCTTACGTGGGGTGAGAAGGGGGTCAACGTGGAGCAGGAGACATCTTTTCCGCGTGGTGATACTGCAAAGCTCACTTTCTCCGGCCAGAGCGTCGGGGCGGGCGTACTGGATCTCAAGTTGAGGGTTCCTGTGTGGGCTGTTAGAAAATTTACGGTCAGTGTGAACGGACAGGTGCAGACTCAGTCAGTCGAAGCAAAACCGGGGAGCTACTACTCGATAAATAGAACGTGGAAGAGCGGTGACGTCATCGAGGTGAAGATGCCTCTGAGCCTACGGATCGAGCGCGCGCGAGACCGCCCTGACACGCAATCCATCCTATGGGGTCCTGTGGTGCTGCAGATAGTCGGCAAGCCGGGAAGTGCAAACGGTGGGTACTACGGGCTATCGCTATACCAGTATCTAAAGCGTGACGGGGATTATTCGAAAGCAGCGATCAAGCAGACCGGAGTGACAACCGCAGGCGACCCTATGTTTAAGATCGCGAATGGCAGTTTGACGGCGCGGCCGTACTACATCGCTGATTCGCAGGCCGTGTCGTCGTATTTCCGCCGCGTCGAGCCTAATGTTGTGTTCGGCGCGATCGATACCGGCATGCCGAATCGCAAGCGCAACGATGGGCTGCCTAAGTACGATGTCCCTGTCTCTGGGATTCCCTCGCCGGGCACGGATGGACCGACATTCCTTGATTTAGTATGGGAACAGGCGCCGTTCGCGACGCACGATGCGTTCGTGAAGACTGTGACGTCTGTTGCGGATAGTTTTGTTAGGGCGGGCGTGTATAGCTCCAACGAGAGGGACACGATTGTTGCAAGAGCTACTCAGGCGGAGAAGGAGCTGACCCCTGATTGAAAGGCATGCAGGTACCTAGATAGTTACGATGAACCGACTTAGTGCTGCGTCTAATGCACAAATATGTAACTCTTCACTTGATGGTGCGACTTTGTCCTCGCGTGCACGTCGAAAGCTTCGAGGAGACAAAACTACACGCAGCTGGGACAAGCGTCCTATTCGTAACTCTTGCTTACACGTATTACTCCAACGTTGAAGCCTGAATACCTATTTAGGCGCAGGAGGAACCCACCCGTCGGGACGCTGTTTAGCGCGGTTATTTGTTTGCCCTTCGAGTCGGTAAAGTAGTGTCAAGGCAGTGACTAACCATGTCTGTGTTAAGATAGTAGACATGTTCCAGTGAAAGTTATCAAAATAACGAGAAACTTGCCGATCTTTGCAAGCGTACTAAGTGTTTGGAGCGCGCTTCCTTGCTCCCTGCAGAAAAAGAGGCCGGAGGGAGTCGTTTATTGCTGTTATGAGTCGCGACCCATTTACTAGGGGAGAAAAGCCGCAACAATAACAACAAGTATACTTTAAGTTTATTGTATTTTTGTTTTCATGTCCTCTGTCGCGTGACTACATCAAGTCAGGTGTAGCACTCTTCGTACTTAGAAGAACAGGGTGACTAGTGCCAATGCAAACAAACCATCGTCTGGAGCAGTCTTGTCCTATCCATTTGAAAGTACGATATGTTATGAGACCCAAAGGGAGCTGTCCGGGGTGTACGGACTTGTTTTTCTTATTGCTCATAGACTCGGCGCTTAGTAGGCAAAGGGCCTTAGTTTGGTGTCGTTTGTTGACTGGCAACCCGTACAACCTGTCTGGGATATTAATAAAGTTGCTGTTTCATAGCATTGGCTGTTGTATGTTAACCTCGCGTGGTTGGGTCTCCCTAGGTTTTGTTTTACTCCGTCGATAGTGACTCGCTGGGCAGTAATTCCCGCTAGTAGCCAAGGGATAAAAGTACGCAGGCAGTGTCCGATCTCTAACGTTCTTATGACCCGTGCCTACGGAGCGGTAAAGTCATTGGCTGTTAATAACGCGGCGTCAAGCGCCTGCGAAGAAGCCTTGCCACAGCCTCAGTCGCGTTGTTTGGTGAGCTGCTGCTTAGTTAAACACGTTGATATTTAATACCTCACAGACGTATCAGCCTACAATGCGTGCTATTGATTCCATTATGTATCAACATGAAGTGCCCAGTGCAAAGCACCATATTTACGCAGTAACAGTTACTCGACAGTGAAGATGTCGAAAACAAATGCGCAAGAAAGGCTTTTCAGTGACGACCGAACCGCTGTTGTTGGTAGCCCCTATGTTTGCGACAGCTTTTTCGAGCAAGTCTAAAGTTGATCTCGTGTATAGAACATGGCAGTGCTCGATATTGCGTGGCAACATATTCGCTGGTTGTGTTCGGAACGCATGGAGGAAGACAGAACCTTCAAGAAGATATGTAGGACAGTCAAAACATTGACGAAGGCCTGGATAGAGGGAATTCCAACTATGCTTCAGCTCTACGTTTTGCTGCGTATGGACGGGGTATGCTACTTTTTATGCCGAACATACATGATACGGTGCCTATTGATTAACTCGATCTCGGGCCAGGTATTTGAGTACTTAGATGAAACGATAAGCAAGTCGCTTCCCGGAAGCCCGGCGGCCACGGCGGCCACGACAGCCATCGAAGCAGAGGGACCCAGCATTCGCGCGTTGAGGGCAGGACAAATACTTTGCGCGTTGACGCATCTCCTACAATTCGTCTTTCTCTACGGCCAACCGGATTGTGAACTCTGTAGCCCCAAATCCAACATGTATACGTCATCAACACTAGTCGATACTGTTTTCGGACTCTGCCCTCGCTTTGCTCAGGAGCGCAAGTCACTTAAGTGGTATCTCGCTATCGGATATACAGGTCTATCCCCTTCCGCCACCGCGGGAACGTATATCCTAGAGAACGAAACGAGCCTGGAACCGATACTACACCCTTCGAGATGTTCCAATGTGAAAGAATTTCTCGAGGCAAATGGCAGATGGATCGCGGTGACAGATTTTGTCGATAACAGAATTGTGCACATTGACTGCAACATAGACCTGCTCCAAGAACTCTCCTCTGAGCGCGAAGAGTGGGAGGAAGAGGGCGGGGAGCAGCAGGAGCAGGAGGAGCAGGAGGAGCAGAAGGAAGTGCAGACGGGTCGCACACCAGTGATTCCTGGGATTCGAACCGGCCCTGAGCTGCAAGATAAATATTCAAGGTTTCTCAGAGAGTTTATGTCGCCACCATCTCCTTCATTTCAACATACGGAGGAACAATTCTGTCCTCACAGGGTTTTTACCCCTTTCGAAGGGCCGGATATAGCACGGTATATTGGAGGCCAACGCGGGTCCATCTCGTTTGACAAATACTATTACACGCTATTAGAATATTCCGGGCTATTGAAGAGGACACGGGACTTTCCGCGGAAGAGCGGTCCCCGTCGATTGCTAGAGACAGAGCTACAGGATATTGACTCTATGCTCAACGGCTATAAAACCTATCAGCCACAAACGGCGTTACCGAAAGGGGTGTCCAGTTTTATTCCGACCGACCAAGGCGATAAAGTAGCTGAAATGGTAGCGGATGTTCTGTTCCAGCTTAACGACATGCAGCGTGGCTCCTACTTACGTCAGGCATATCTAAGCTTGTGTGTATTGACAAGTTGTCAGAAACTACCTCAAAACATATGCAGTCAAGTCTTCATTAAGAATTCAGGCTGGGGATTCATTTTTGAGAAGTTGCCAGAAGATCTGCCTGCAAACAATAAGGGAAAGCGGACAGGCCCATCTTGGGTGTTAGTCCGTTGCATACCTCTTCGCCTCTCGCCACCCGGAGTCGAAGGGGAAGAAGTAGCCGACATATCATGTTTCTGTGTTCAGGATATTCAGATCCCTGGTTCCGATTGACTAACGGGCTTGGAGCAAATGTAGATAGAAGTTCTTTGATGTTCATGGACATGTTACTATCTACCTGGTGTTAGCGAACTTGGTCGGTACTTTGTCATCCGCCGAGCGTGCAGTTAAACATCCGAACTACACACGGAAGTGACCCTTAAGCTACCTGCTAGATAAACGCACATGTATCTATAAGCTCAGCAGCGAGGAGCATCAGGAGAATCAACCCTGAACATTGCCGAGGTGCCAACAGACTTAGGCAGTAGGTACCTGGTAACAGACATGCATTCATCTCGATGGAAGTCTCTGCTCTAGATGCATATTCAAGTGAGTAAGGCAGCAATCGGTACCTTGACAAATAGGTACCTAGGTAATGGCAAGGTGGTCCGTACACAGCATTGAAGGTAAGCGGATCTCAGATCACTTCCACTATAAGTCGGCTTGTTGCAGTACCCCAGAGAAGAGAGGAAGGCACTTGGCCGTCTACCCTACTAAGGTGTGTAGGTCGAGACTTCCCATGATAGATTATCGTTATCAGGTTGAATAGACAGAGCTACCTCGCCCAGGAAGCAGCTCCCGTGCCAGACTGTTCTCCCATCTTTTCTTCCACCAACCGCACTCATGAGTACATGACTTCCAACCAGTCTTCTAACTACAACATTGCCACTCGTTCAGATAACCGCAGGAAAAAAAAAAACACGCTCGCTTTTTCCCTATAACAGCTCTTCTCTTTTCCCTTATTCCGCTCGTTTTCCTTTGCTTTTCTTTTTTGGATCGTCAAGCATTGAACTTCATTCCCCGGAAGCCTTTCTGGGTCGATTTCTTGGTGACTATCCTTACCTAACATACCACCGTCTCTCTATGAACGTCGTCGGTGATTAGTGGGTAAAGATTGATTCATTCGCTCTTTTGCTTATTGCAACGATTTATTGGATCCGTGTGTCGAAAGCCGAAAGAAAGGACCGTCTGTCGCCATAAACTCGAGTGAAAAAGGGAGCATACAAACAAACGGCCCGAGTCACAGAATCAAGTTAGACGGAGGCGAGAAGAGTCAAATACAATATAGACAACTCGGCTGGCCAAGACCCAACGCCCAGGACTCTTATTGGCTACACTGGTCTCCGCGTCGTCTCTTACTTTTCCGTGCTTTATATCGATCACTTCGACTATTTCCCATCGGCCCATCATGAGATACATCAGGTTTCTTGTCGCTGTCCTGCGCGCTTCCACTTCCTTTGCTAGAATGTTGACACTGAATGTTGGAACCGATCCCGAACTACCGCGTAAGAGCTCCTATCTGGCAGGATAAGCTCCTCATCGTGGCGTATCCTAGTCACCTATTTCATGCATATCTGCTGCTCTTTCACTTGCCGCCAAATGTTGACTAACCATGCTTGGTATATGACAGGCTGCGGTTCACATTGCATGGTCGACAGCATGTTCGTCACCCAGTGCCTTGACATGATGTGTCTCTGTCATCAAGAAGAGTACCAGAAGGTAGGTAAAACAACCTCCTCTGTACGCTCACCGTCATGCGATCATCATCTTCTATCTCTCCAGTTTATCGTAATATCAATAGGGTAATGCTGACTCGCGATAGTCACTGTTCCAATGCTTGTACTCCCAATGCGACCCGAGCGAATACGGCCAGGCACTAAGCCGCACCATCTCAACCTGCATGGCAGTCGGCGCCAAGATCTACATGGTGGCACCTGGATCCGTCAACGAGGAGCTTCTCCGCATGCGGGAGGCAGACTATCTTGCAGGTCGTCAACTGCCCGAGGTGCCGGGCCTGCAGCTCCGACAGGAGAGCATTCCCGTCACCACGGTCACGACAACGTACACAGACCACTTCACCTAGACCGTGACGTGGTCGCCAACGCCAACACCTGACCCTTTCCTGTCCGCTGATCCCGTCACTTCGAGCATCAATCGGCCCTGGGTTATTACTCAGTCTGACTCGTCTCGGTCCCAGTCGTCCTTCTCTGGGCTAGTGCTATGGGTGGCGATTGTCTTGCTGCAAGACTACTGGGTTAATGGATACTGGGAATAGATAAATGTAATCAGCACAAACAACTTTTTGTTTTCTTTCTTTTTTCTCTCTTATTTTATTTCTTCTCTCTTATTTTCTTTTTCTTTTCCCGTCTTTCCTGTTGTTGTTCTTTTTTGTTGGCATATTTTTCACCTATGCTACTACGAGAGATTACGAATTGAAGCATGGGATGAAAACTCTGGTATTGGGGGATGGGCTTTGAACATACATTTGTAATGTTATGGTGTCCACTGTTTTCTATATAGTCGTCCTGAATGAACTGCACACCATTTCTAACATTGTGAAGTGTCTCCCTGGCTGCGATTGAAGCGCTATTGCGGGTATCATACGAAGTCTGATCGAGGGATGGAGTAAACGGAGTATGATGATGGGGTTTGGTCAAGCAAGACTTAATAGAACAAAAGCTGCAGAGGTCGCTCGGGATCTGCATACCTCTCTTTGAACTCGGCCCGGGAGAGCCAGCGGGCCAGGGGGATCATAGTCTCCTTCATGTCCATGATACCCCTCTTCTTCTGATCGATATGCGACGCATCGACTACCAGCCGCTCCAGCTTATCTAACTTCAGTGCTCCTAGTGCATTTGTTAATCTCGTCTTCAACCCTCAATAGCTATGAAGACCTACCACTCTCTACTAGATCGTTGAGTCTTGCCGGCGTTCCTACCGAGACACCTGTTCTGTGTGTCTCAAGGAACTTCTTGCTGTCTTCTAATTTGATATGTTTTGCAAACTATTGAAGGCGTTAATGTTTTGTGAAGAGGCGCTGCAAACGCGGGAGACATACTAGCTTGCCTACTGTGATTTTCTTGGACTGGTATTTTCTTACGGCGCTAGTGGAATCAGTCATGTTAGTGGAAAGGCTGCGGACGTCTCTTGTGAAGGGAAAAGTTTGGGAACATACCGGACAATATCAGCTGCCCGTAGACCTGCACCGGCTACGATGATGGTGTGCGGCGAACCGTTTTCGTTAGGCGCCTCCGCCAGGTCCGCAGGATTTGCGGCATGAGCTTCTAGGAAGGCGGGAAGATTCTCTAGTATTCGGGGCTCGGAGAACGAGCTTGAGTCTTTAATGGCGTTTGCTATATTGCTGTGTTAGTCAGACTCTCATGCATAGGTATTTATGAGTGAGGATATTTGCATTCTGGTATATAAAAAAATAACGAGAGAAAATGAGACGAAACGAGAAGGATAAAGGATGGAGGGTGAAGGATGACGGGGATATATGGTACGTGATATGAAGCGAACAAGAACGAGGCTCAGATTACAGACGGAGACGTGGATAGCGATGCAAGAGGAACTCACGTGAAATGTCCAGTGCAGATAACTCAACCGGTCTCAGATCCGACCCAAACCGCCGTGTCTTCTGGGCAATGTGATCAGCCATGAGCATGTTATCCAAATGCACCAGCTTCTTATTTAATCCAGCCTCGAGGTCCAGGTCTAGATCTTGCTGCTCAAAGGTGGATTTTCTCCGTTTCTGCGACTTGTTACCACCACCATCTTCTTCGCGCGCCCTCTTCTTGGGCCTGGCTTTGGCGGCTAGAATTGTAGATTTGGGCCGTTGATCCCGCGGCATATTGATAACGAAGAAGAAGGTAAAGCAAGATAGAATATGTGACTGCTTATTCTGCTTGCGCCAGCCTTTTACTTTTTACAAGGTGTGGTTAGAACGTATTAGTACGTAGAGAGTTAGTAGGTGGTCAACATGTGAAAATATCAAAATTTGAGACCTCACAAAAATGTTAAGTGCGGTTAGCCGCAAGGGTACCTAGGAAGTAACCCAGTTACTACCTAGCAGGTACCGCAAGATAGGACTACCTGCTGCACAACTATGCAACTAACCAAGCTAGACCCCGCCAGCCCACACTAGCGAGAACTAGTCATAGCTCCACTAAAATTTTCTACCTAGTTGAAAGTTGATGTTTGCTATGCCCACCATCAATAGTGATCAATCTCCAGCCTGGGCTCGATCATCGCGTCTCTTCCGGTCTTCAGCTCCCGCGCCAGACTGTGTTTTTAGTGCTGGCTACTTTCAGAGAGAACCACCTATTTCTCTCCGTCCCAATCAAGTTACCATTCGTCTCTTTCCATTGGGCCCTCGTTTCAGCAAAATCTATATCAACATGTCTTCCGACAAGAAGCGCAAGTCCCGCGATGAGGATTCTACCGTAGTAGCAGAGGCAAATGAAGCAGACGCCGCAGACATCTCGAGCCAGAAGCGGAGACGCGTCACCGCAGGCAATGGTGCAGGGAAGGAAAGCTCCAAGTCCAAGAAGAAGTCTAAGCATGGCAAGGACAAGAAAGACAAGGACAAGAAGTCTAAGAAGAAGCCCAGTAAGGAGGATAAAGAACAGGGAGAAGTAGAAGCGGAGGTGGGAAGAGCAGTAGAAGAAGTAGTTGCTGAAGCAGAGCCCAGCCCTGCGACGATGGAAAAAAATATCGGAACAGTCTCTGAAGAATCGAAAACCACCAAAAAGAGCAATAAGGACAAGAATAAGAAGTCATCGACGGCAACAACAACAACAGGAACAACAGATACCCCTAAAGCCACCACCACGGCAACCACGAACGCCGACACCAACACAGAAGCAGCGACAGGGGCAGAAGGCGACACAGAAGCCCCAACAGACCCCAAAAAGCGATTCATAGTATTTGTCGGCAACCTGCCCTACAGCGCCACCCCAGACCAGATCCGCTCGCACTTCTCTGCCGTGCACCCGACCTCCGTGCGCCTCCTGCACCAACGCAACGACCCGACCAAGTCGCGCGGCGTGGCCTTTGTAGAATTTGCCCGCTTCGACCACATGAAGACGGCGCTGAAGCTCTACCATCACAGCGTCTTCCGGGCCCCTGCCTCCAACGTCTCGTCTACCAATGCCTTTGGCGCTCGTGGAAAGCCCACCAACAAAAGAGGTGGCAGCAAAAATGCAAACGCGAAAGGAGGAGATGACGTGCCCATGGAAGAGCGCAAGATCAACGTCGAGCTAACAGCCGGCGGTGGCGGGAACACAGAATACAGGAAAGAAAGGATCCGTGCCAAGAACGAGAAGTTGAATGAGCAGCGGGCGCGCCGTGCCCAGGAGGAAGCTCGGATCAAGGAGAAGAAGGAGAGGGAAAAGGCCAAGACTGCTGCTGGTAGTGATGGTGGTGCGGCAGAGACAGAGGATAGTACAAAAGACATCCATCCCAGTAGAAGACATATTCATGCTTTAACATAGTGGTCTTCACACCTCTTGGTAGCGTGAAAGGGGTTGCCATAATAATTATCAGGGCAAAACCCACACATAGAAAGACCATTCATGGTGGTGACATTCTATCTACCCTACACTTCGTGTTCTTAATTTTGCATCTGCTGTCGACATATTGTGCGGTGACATCTGAGGATACGTATAACAAAGATTGACAAGACCGCACATTGGGCGATGGTCTCCAGAAGCAAGGAAAATAGGTATCTTTTCACAGAACAGAGCAAAACCATTATCTCCGACAAATGGGGGGGTTGGTCAATAACTTCTGTTAGTTTCTTGCTTGACTTATGATATTTACAGAAGCAGCAGATTACAGCTGATGAAGCATTCCACTATGGCTCCCATCGTTCCTATGGTTCCAATTAAAATTCAGGAACAACAAAACAGATGGCCCTAAACTCAATCCCGGTGTTCCCCTCCTCACTTGGCAAGGACCAAGAACGTAGAAGACAACAACACGCGAGTCCGGTATCGAACGATCTGTGCAAAAAACCAGCCCTTTGCAAGAAACCACTGCATGCTCCCTCCTTAAATTTACTGCTATCGAGTCAGAACTGCTTCGTCTCTTATCTCCGACTCGGAAATCCATGGTTCGAGTCTGACCAACCGAAACAAGACACGATCAGACGTGCATTCATCGATCAATCTGCTTGTTTCAGAGAAAAGGACGTCATGTCAACGATGTATTGGGTTCCCCCCGGCAACAGAAAGATAACACCAACCTTTCCGTGTCAAACTTTGCAGAGTAGTGTCTTTCTTATATAATTACCAAGAACGCCGTCACTCCCTTGTCCATCTTATTTCCTTTGCGCAAGCAGCAAAATACTTGTGACGCGGTTTGTGAATACTTAGAGGATGGTGCACTTGCTCTTTTTGGTTCCCTTGGCAGGAACAGGGCGTGGGTTTAGAACGGCACTGCAGCTCGCAGGTTAGCACGTCTCAACAAGCATTGTCCTAGCACCAAGGTCGCTTCATACCGGATAGCCTCGTCGAACACACTCTTGAGGTTACGCTGAGTAAGTGCCGAGCACTCGAGGTACTTATGTGCCCGGATATCCTTTGCGCACACAAGAGCCTGGTCGTAGGAAACAGGCTCCATCCGCTTAGCACGGAGACTCTCCAAAGTCGCAGGGTCCTCGCGAAGGTCAAGTTTGGTTCCGACCAGGATGATAGGGATATTGGGCGCATGGTGATCGATCTCGGGGTACCACTGGGAATCACGGGTGTCAGTTGGTCAGTAGCGGATGTAATCAGAGGTCAAACACACTTTGGCCTTAACGTTGTCGAATGAAGGGGGGCTGACGATGCTGAAGCAAATCAGGAAGACATCCGTCTGGGGGTACGAAAGAGGACGCAAGCGGTCATAGTCCTCCTGTCCAGCAGTATCCCACAATCCTAGACTAATCGGTTTATTGTCTACCATGACACTTGCAGAGTAATTGTCAAATCTAATGGTGCCTATTAGCATGTAGAGTATGTGGAGGCGTTGACAAAGGCAGAATGGACTAACACAGTTGGTATGTATTCACCAGGGAAGGCGTTTGTCGTGTACGAGATGAGAAGACATGTCTAGATGAATATTAGCTTACAGTCATTGCGACTGCCGTGCCGAGTAGTAGAGCCCACCTTGCCGACGGCACCATCACCCGTGACAACGCACTATATCAGAGTATTGGTCAGTTTCTGTCGATGGAAGCGGAAGTTATACCAGCCAAATAGCACCAGGACCGTACCTTCAGAGACTGGACGCCAGGAGCTGCCATGGTTCTCGGACTGGGCAATTCTGGCACAATACTATGTATGGTAGTATGGAGGAAAGGGTGTCGGCGACGTAGGTATTAGGATAGGTAGTGATCGGCGACAGCTCAGGGGCTGCTGATAACGTCGGCAACAAAAACCGGGAGAGAACTTCGCAAGCGCTGTCGGCTGTAACGAAAATTAGAGATGTCCTAGTCAGTTAAAATGTCAGAAATACCGTTGCCAAGGTTTACAAGCAAGGTAAAAGTTAAGATTATCACAAAGATAACGAAACAAGGGTAAAGAGGTAGCTATAGGATGCGAATTGTTGTAGATGGAGAGAAGGTGGGATGTCTTGGACACGAAGGCGATATAAGTTGAGCATCCAAGTTACCTGTCAGGATGTCTGTTGGAAATAATAGAGCAAGTGTTAAGCAAAAGTTGGGGGCATTGTTCAGCATGGAATATGTTGGCCTTGCCTACATAGGTAAACGCCGTTCTAGCCTAGCGTCGCTGGCATGTAGGGAAAGGAGGACAAAGGAATGGGAGTGAAAGATGAACAGGACAGTAGCAACATATATGTAGCTTGGTGCCTGCTGGGGAACGGATCGTGTTGGTCAAGGTACCGTACCTGAGGGTCAAGACGATTGAAATACGATACGGGGAAGGAGGTAAATTCTGAGATGTCCGCGCGTAGAGGAAGACGTAGTCAGGATCTGAGGCCGGGGCCGAGGCCGGGAGAACGAGGTGAACGTCCAGTATAGTGTCGGAATGCAAACGAGCAAGGCTTGGAAATGGGAGAAGAACGTACCGTGCGGAGGGACAGTGAATTAAGGTTCTGACAGCAAGCTGCCGATATAGCGCCCGTTTCTGATTTTTGGGTGTGTGGAAGGATGAAGGGGACTCGGAGGATTGCAGATGGGCGGCCAGAACTTCAAGATCAAGTCGATTAGGAAGACAAATGCAAATGCAGCTCGCGCGCTCGGATGGCAGGTGCAAGTATGATCAACAAAACAACAGGGTAAGAAAAATACAGAAGACGAGCAGAAGGAGATCACAAACACACCCTTTCTCGGCCTCTGAGCAGAAACAGATAAGAACGAGTTGCAACCGTGTGTTGCCGTGCGGATGGCGTTCTACCTTGGTGTGTGCAGGTTGTTTGTGGTATTGGAACGGGGATGGGTTGATGGGCGGGTAGATGGGAAACCTGAGATAAATGGGGTGAGATGAGGTGAATTGGGCTAGTCCAAAGGTGCTAAGGAGTAAGTGGTCCAGGTACCTACCTACATGTAGATAACCCGGTACGACTTCCAGCCTTCACAGAGTGTTGCATATACTGCCTAGGTCCGAGAATATGTTATCAACAAAGAGATCTGCTGACCCGAAGCGCCCTCTCGATGGCTAATAAGAGGTAAACCAGTAAAACGAGAGATAATAGAGCCAGCTATAGGCTCAAATAAGAGTTTGATGCCCTAACCCCCTAGTCTCCAGGTAGCGGTAGTCATCTAGGTACCACGTCCCCAACTCCTTTAGTGTAGACCAAGTAAAGTTAAAGAACCTTGGAAGGCTAAAGTGAGGATGGGCCTCTCCTGACAAGACTCCTTATCCCCTATCAAAACCCCTATATTTTGCGTGGTAGGTACAAGACCCCTTCAGTTTTAGCAGCTTAAGACTGGTCCAAGCGTCACTATCCAAAGACGCTAAAATACACGCTAAGCTTGATATAGGCAAATTAACTCCATTTAGGAAACTTGTTGCAGTCATTAATGGCGGGGTAGGTACCTATCCCAAAAAGCCCTGGACAGAATAAAGCTAAACTCTCCTAATAAGGTACATATGTAGGTAAGTAGGTAAGTAAGGTAGTTGCTTAGCAAAGTAGCCTCTTCGCCAAAGGAGGTACCCTAGATATACCGATACCTTATTACCACAGAGCAGAAGCATGGAATTTGTGAAGATCCTATACTTGTAGGACATCTCAATTAAAATACCGACAAGCAATTCATCGACAGAAAGTGACAAAGCAAAGAGGGAGCAGAAAGTAGGACTATAGTTTCTCTAGGTAGATAGATAAGTAAACTTTTAAATATTCCTAGATCCTAAGCGTCTCAAAAACGCCCAACAGCTATGCCCATGTATCACATGTGAACAGCCGCTACTGTTCAACCTTGGAGTAGTACGTTAGGCACCTCCTACCTAAGTTAGTCGCTTGGCCATGGGGTAGCATTTCCCAAGCTGCTGGATCTCTGAAACACCTGACTCGGCACCTTCTAAGTCGTAGGTACTGGCGCTGTGACATCTGTCGCCTGTTTCAACGCCTTTGGTTTCAAGATGGACAAATCCTACCGTGTTATACTTACCTTAGGTACCTACCTAGGTAGTATACGAACTCTGACGTAGGACTCTTTGAACCGGAGGTCGTCCACGTAGGACAACTTAGTATATCTTAGCCATTTAGTATGAGAGATATCATTAGGCAGACACCTAAGAGGTATCTATCTAGCATTTTCAGTGAGGATGTGAACCGCAGAACCCCATATTGCCCAAGTTAACACATCCTATACACAGAATAGCTTCCGGATAAAATCTGGCAACGTTTACCAGTGTGTTTCACTTTAGTTGGTCCCTTCCAACGCTAAGGTCTGTGTATTCAGGATACTCACATGGTGAACATCATTTATCTAGCGCTCTGTCTTTACTTTTGGCGTCATTGTATCTCGGTACAGTATAAAGGCAATACTTGTCTTTGATGCCGATCAATCATGTAATGTGCGAAGATCACGGAGTCTCCAGGCTGCGTTGTCATACATACAAGCGAGGTCATAGTTCACGGCACATCGACTGCTGCAATTTTCCATCATACGGTTATGGTGAAATTAATGAGCTGTAACTTTCCATAGCAAGGTTCTCAGGTTAGCCTTCATTTTCTCCCAACTTGCGTTTTATCCTCATATGGACTTTCCACACACTTCAGGAGGGCTTGGCATCTATGTATGTTTCTATCTAGATAGTTGTCGCAGGTCTGGAGTGCCGGCCAATCAAATGTATTCGTTGTTTCTCGTTCTTTAGCGTTGCACTTGGAGCGAGGGCCCCCCTGATGCCGAGAACGACGTCAACCGATAGTCAGGGGTACAAATGTTCCGACAAATGTCACAGGATGTGCTTCAAGTCACGCCTGGATGGAAAACGTCCAGTTAGCTTCCAAGAACGGGAAAATCCGGTCCAGAGGTAATGGAGGCAAGCCAGGCTCTTTGCCAGTTATTATCTTGTTGCCTGTAGCTGAGGTGGACAATGAGGTTAAAGTAAGCACCCCATTAGTGGGGTTTATTTGTTAGACTTCCACTCGCAGGTCTGGCCTCTTACCTAATTCAACACAATTTAAAAGCCCATCATGTTATCAATCTTTTGCCGTCCTGGATTTGAATTAAATGTCACTCAATCTCATGCTGGTATCATACAAGCCAAAGCATACAAATGCAGCAATTGTAAATACACGTCACGGCACTACTGACAGCAGCGGTAGTAGTACAAGCAATAATGTGGATAGTTGACACCGAATGACTTGCTTGATAATAGATTCTAGTCTACGTCAGGCTATCAAGGGACGGAGCAGTAAAAACGCAGATTGCTAACACAGGGAAACAGAATGCAAGCATGACCACCGAAATAGCTGTAGACAACCCTACTTCTAGATATGCCTACTTAGGTAGCAAGTAATCATGACCTTCGAAGACCATACAACGTTATGACCGTATTAAATCTTTAGCCCATAGAATATCATCCTGTCGGTGGGATTCTATAAGCCCCTTTTCACTTTTTCATTAGGTCTATATTTATGTTTCCTCTCTTATTTCTCTTCTTTTTAACCCTCACCTGCCGGCCCCGGGAGCGTGGTGATTATGCAGTAAGATAGGTTTGTGCACTGTTAAAGTGACAGGCAGTAGCCATACGTGTGGTAAGCCAGAGACATGTTGACCTGCCCATTCTGCTAACTTATTGCAAGGAAAATACCTTGAGATCCATCAGGAACCATGATATTGTGATAGATAGTACCACAGTACTAACGATCGTGACCTTTCCCCTTAGAGGTTTACCTCACAGTTATGCCTGTTGTCATGCTAGTATAACAGTAGATATGTCCAGCATCACATCCAATCGGGGGCACAAAGTGCCCAAAATAAACGGTTCTACAGTATATACAAGCGGCTACATGGCGATCCACCTAATGAGGCTGTATAAGCTGATAATTAGTGAGATAGAACTGCCCTACAATACACGGCTCGAGGCCGCTCATATAAGAATGCCTGGCTGGCCGGCGGATCAATAGGTCAGCTAATGTATTGGCCCAAGCGTGATAAAGTCTAAAGAGTGTAGGTATTGAGGGGTGACTTGAAATGAATAGCCCCCTTTTCCTTAGTCACCCCTGGATCCCGGTAAATGCAAGGCAGCAAACAAACATAAACAGCATCCCCACCTCCACTGTCTCACCACTCCCGCCTCAATAGTCTCTGAGAACGGCATATATTACCTCGGCTGGCAAATGTCTACTGAGCTGCCCCCCTACCCCCGGGCTGGCCAACGCCTCCGTCCAAAGGGTAAATGGCCGGCCTACGCTGCAACGGGAAAGAGGGAACTGAAACCGATGCAAGCCCTCGGATTTGAAAAATTGTGCCAGTCAAGTCCCGATATCACATAGTCCTTGCTATGATACAATTGTCTCTGACAATAAACAAACAAGGACGGTTATTGGTGCTCTCTGCACCATCATAGGAATCTCAAGGACCGGAAGACCATTGTTTCACTGGGCACTATACCTGATTTTTGTCCTGTTATGACGAACACGTTCAGGTGCACTAGCCATTGCTACAAAACAGGCGGTAACAAAAGAAGGCAAATGTACACATCGTGGATAGACAATAGAATAAATCCGCGCAGTGCTTTGAGCGAGGTAGCTTGTTTGAATGACATGACAAGGACTAACAAATAAGGTATCGTGTCTCAGCAAGTCAAGAGATGGCAATTGCGGTAGTCTGCAAAGGATATTGTTAGGTATAGGTGTCTGATAAGTTAAGGCACCTGAACAGCTTCCCCTCCGCTTTCTAACTCCAAACATCAACAAAGTCAAAGTGTGTTGGTGCTTGCCACCCTGCCATGGTAGCCTACCTCATCCCCGCTGGATGTGTGAGAGAGGCGTGGCAAACAAAAAGAGCTCTAGCTGTCCCTCCTCACCAATAACGTTACTATGTCCATGGAACCTCGATAGTTTTAATTATTATTATTCATGTGATTGATCGCTCAAGAGAGATTCTTGCAATCTTTGAGGGCCTGAATATAATGCACGCACGCGCGCTTTCACACACGCCCGCAAGCATAGATATAATAAGTAGGTGACTTGATTGCATTTGACCACAACCCAGAATGACATAGCACTAAGCCGACCAGAAAGGCGTCTTCTTATGGCTGATCAGCGAGAATGAGGCCTTCATCAAGCTTCTGGGGGTCGCCGGACTGCCTCTCAAGCGTGAACACTAGGCCATCAACTCCACGCTACCATAGTTCCCAAGGGTTGTATGGAGACCGTTGACTTAATACTGCATTTCCATCGGGCCGGGCACATCTGCGTTTCCAGCATCCAAGCCTGACAGCTGAGAGTGCACCCGACAACAAGCGCTTCATGTATACCGCCCCGGCTGACGAAGAGATATCATCAGCGTCGCTACCGGGGCCAAATCCGCCGCAGAAGTAACTGCGGAATTCAAGCCCACACCTATGCCAAGCTCGTCCACATCCCGCAATCAGGCGAGCTCCTCGCTCATACTTCGCACCGGCGCTCGGACGGTATTGGCGTTCTTTCCCTGCTCGACGCGTTGCTCAAGATTGCCTCAGAGCTGTCACCGCTTGCCGGTCCTGCCTCCTTCCTCTGGTACACCGAGGTGGAGCGCCTCCCGCCGTCCATCGAAGACGTTGCGGTCGTGCCAAAAGACTTAAGCGCGGTGTTGAAGGGGCGCGGCGCTGCCGCTATAAGCACCTTTACTCATTCAGCATAGTCAAGCTCCTTTAATAGGTGGCGCGCGGTCGAGCCGCTAAAGGGGACGCGCAGCGCAGTGTTGGCCTTCGGCAAGGCGACGACAGACAAAATTGTCGTGGCCTGTAAGAAGAGGGGCACCACTGTGATGTCTACTGTGCACGCGAGCGTAGCCGGGACGAATTACTCACTAGCCAACAAGCGAGATAAAGATAAGGACAACAAGAGCACCATCCGCTTCGCGCTGCGGCCATACCTGCCAGAGCCTTACTCAACGCTAGCCTACGCCGCGGGTCTGTACGCGACGAGTTGGATGAAACGGGTCGAATCTGGGTCGCCCTGGAGAGCGCCTCAATCAATACCAGAGCGAGTACCGGAAAGGGGTCACTCGGGATTTCCTTGATTCGCACGGCAAATACGTTGCGCAGCTCGGCAAGACGGTACGGAACCTGTGGTCGTAGAGCAGAAGTAGCGATCCGCCGAGTGACGTCAACATCAGCAACATCGGCGAGGTCGATGGAAAGCTGAAACTAATCCAGAAATCATATGGTGCGAATGAGGCGGGGTTCGATGTCAAGCTACTAGCGTAGGAGTGGAGATGCTAACTCGACAAGCGGTGACTTTTGTGTGGACGTTTGATGGCTGGCCGAATTCCTAGTGCTGTGTATAACGAGTCGCTTCATTCCGCTGACTAGATAGGCTGCTTTATTTGCGAGTTAAAGAAGCATCTGCTAGACGGTTTAGACATTCAAGACTCAGTTTCTGAAACAGCCTTGGCCCAAGTCACCTGGGAGTAGAGGCAGTTCGGGTCTAAGAGGCCATTGATCATGATTTACAGTAGTATACCTACCTAAGTACAGTATATACGAGGATCTTACTTTGTGTGTAGCTATATCAAGGTTTGATCGCTCTGTTGTAGCCTGCCTTACTATGAACTGTTTTGAAGACCGTTCTGCTCTGTATATTGGGTGAACTAGATGCTTATATGTTTACATGAAGGGAGAGTTGCTCCTGAGGTAACGTAAGTCATGCTAAGCTAAGCTTGAGGCAGAGCTGTGATGACGCTAAGCTTAATTTGGCAATTTAACACCCATGTTAGGTAAGGTGCCTAGATCTTAACCAATTGACGCGTTTTCATCCCATTACAACGCGTCTTAATAGTCTAACCCACCTTAAACTCCCAAGGGACTATCAAACCAAGAGGTGAAAGCATCAGGACCCTCACATCATACCCACCGATGTACCTGCCAACCCACGATTTGCTCGGCTACTGAGAATGTGAACAAATAAACAAACCGAGCATTGAAATTGTATTGATACCGTAGTCCTGCTACCTGTCTCTACTTAGGTGTCTTATTGCCCGCTCTGACTCCCACATGCAAACATAATTGCGGCCAGCCTGTGTTGGTAGCCATTGGCACTTCGTCGGTCACTTCGTCAATGTCACCGGATTCAAGATGGCGAGCAACAACCCGGGTTCAGCACAGGCTGGACAGAGCAATCAGCTTGCGCCCCTGAGCACGCCTCGAATGGCGGCCACTCCGGATACGAACAGACGAGGCACCGGCGAACGAGACCCGATCTCCGGCCGTCCTTCCGCTTCCGCAAGACGAAACAATGTCACCACCCCGCATGCCCGCGCTGCTCGCCGGGCTATGGACCAGCGCCGCGCCGCCCTGTTCACCCCAGGAAGAACCCGGAGGAGGAGTGTGCGCGAAGAGCGCGAAACCCCTCGGGACATCCTGCGTAACCTCAGTCGCATCCTCGCTCCTAAGTCCCAAGTCGTATCCACATCCTCATCGCCCGATTCGCCCGGTCAGAAAGATAACTCCACCTTACCTCCTGTCCATGAGGACGAGGAAAGTGATGACGACTTCCCCATAGAGCGTCCCCGTTTTTCACTAGCGCTTGGATTAGGAGAGGACGATGACGATGAGGATCTGAAACCCCCTCGGCTTAGTGGACTCGAGGAGGAGAATTTTACCCTGCAATCTATTGAGCTTCCTAGACGCGCCGTCAATGATAATACCTTGACTCGTTTTGATAGGAGCAGTTGGGGTAGCGCGAGGTTTAGTGACTACTTGGGGCCCGACATACAGAGCGATAATGTTGGCATTGATTCTGGCTTCTTTCCACCTCCGCCTGAGCTCGATGAAAGTGGAGAGGTGGTCATAGACGAGCCACCATTGATTGAACGGTTAGTCTGCTATTTGATTATTGCTCATATTCGACGTCGCACAGGACAGGGCTGACCTGAAATTCAATTGTAGTCTCGACGCTAATGACGCGAGACGGCAAACCCTTGGCGGCGATAGCGTATTTGGGGCTATAGAAATTCCTGATGCTGGGCACGAGAGTACCTTTATGATGGCGCCTCTCGAGTCGCCTATGCGAGATACGAATGCGACCGAAACCGTAGGCATGGAAAGCCTGAACGACGACAATGGCCCCCTGCTCGATATGGACCATGACGATGATGACGACCATGTGAATGAACCGATGGATACGCCTGATTGGGACAGCGACAATGGGCCAGATGATGAGCCCCATAACACCAATCTCGATACAGTGGAGGAAAGGGTATCACAGGGCACAGCAGATCTGGCACCGAGAAGAGTTACCAAGAGAAAGCCAGGAAAGAAGATTTCGAGACACGGCATCGAATATCCATCTCTGCCGCCCAATGTGGTTAAACGTCTGGCAACGACCTTGGCAAAGACGGCTGGTAATAAAGGCAAACTCAAGCCAGACACGCTAGAAGCAATTATGCAAGCTACGGATTGGTTTTTCGAACAGCTCGGGGACGATTTATCGGCGTACGCTAAACACGCTGGTCGTAAAACAATCGATGACAGTGATATGATCACTCTCATGCGAAGGTTTGTCACTCATTCCTCTTCTATGTTACAGTTGTTTTGCTCCTTATTAGTGCAATACATGTTGACATATGATACAGACAACGGCAAACGAATGCGTCCACCACACCATTTGCACTGGCTCAGCGCCATCTTCCCAGAGAGCTCTTGCAGGAGCTTCGCATGCCAGTCCCCATCCCGAGAAAAGGCCAGCGCAGAAAATCGAGACATGTAGAAGTCGATAGAGAGGATGAAGTGACTTGAAAACGAACTTCAGTAAGCTAGGCTTCAGCTTTTGTCCATAATGTCCCGAACAAGAGTCGTTTCTATGACCATTCCTTGTTCAGCCGTATCTTACGGGACATGTCGGTTGGAGGTTTCTTGACCACCATGTAAAACATTATGGATGTTGCAACTGCCAATCCATACCTGTTACGAAGAAAATCAGTATGACATGGCCAAAGGGCAAGACCAGAGGGGTATAACATCATAATGTATGCATGGGGAGGCATACCAGGTGAAGATATACTGGGCATGATTATTCCGTAGATTGACTTCTGCTGCTCTACCTATGGGGATGCCCTTGGCTTCCATATCAAGGGCTTGCTCCCAGCCGGGCTCTGCGGGCAAGACAATGTCAGCGGAATTGTTCGTTGCGATATGGGACCAAGAAATAAAAAGCAAAAGTAGAGCACGACGACTCTTATGCATCCACCCATGTGAATGAAGTAGGAAAACGGTAGCAGTGATAGTTCGTAACGTACCCATAGTCTGTTCAACCCAAACAGCCTGACTCCCTGATAGCTCGGCCATCTGCTTAACATCTGGAAAGTAAAATTCGCCCTTATCGGGGCGATTCTCGGGTGTGAACATGTTCTTCTTCCAAGGCTCCCTCAATAGACCCTCGACGATGACTTCGCCGCTTGGCAACCCCTCCGGACGATCTTCCCGGCGTCTAAATTTCTTAGAGACCCAACCTCTATTCACCAGCACGGCGGTCGTCCCCTTTCCCTTTTCACTTCCCCTATAATCGCGCTCAAGCGGAGTAACTACCATGTACCCTTCCTCGCCATCCCTCATGCGTGGCCCGACCAGCATCTCCAGATCATGTCTATACCTCCCCTTGGCCCAAACCCTCCGGAAGTCAAAGTCGTGAATCGCGTCCGGATCCACCCGGGGGGGTAAGGGGAGAGGTGGTTGCACAAGGCGATCCTCGAACTTTGCGATCAGCTCCGTCTTCCACCCCAGGCGCTGCACCTGCCACGTCCCTAGCAAGAAGGCCGTCACGGGGATGATGGCTAGGATGAGGAGACCGGGTCCGTGACGACGGCCCGAGCGCACGAGGTCGGGTGGGTTGTCTAGGATCGAAGTGAACGTTGGGTCGTCGGCTGGCTGGGGACGTTGGTTGCGGGGGCGGCTTTGGCGGAAGGGCGTACATTGTGTGCTGGTGAAAGAACGGCTCGTGTGTGCTTTGCCGAGCTTGCTTTGTGCGGGTGCGTTGGTGCGTATGGGTGAGGTCGAGGAAGGCGAGACGCAGAGTTGGCGCTCTATTGCACGCTCGACTTGACGCGCGAGCGTCGACCGCGGTATTCCACGGCTTGCGAGCTTCATCGTAGGTAAGCAGGAATCTTTGGGGTTATCTCCTCGACATTATGTTGTGTCATACTTGAGGAAATCTCATTCGTATCTTGATGGCGATTTCTCGAGCCTCCAGACCTTAGCCTGGATAAGAGAATTAAAGGCGGGTCTACTTGCATAGCGTTTTGGTGCATATATTGGATAGAACGAATCTTCACATGAACGATAGACCAGCTTCTACAACGGCTAGCTGTTCCTCTTGTGAGACTTGCCTTACCTGGTACCTATGTTTAAGTAGGTTATGGCATATTTGTTGTACTACTAGGAAGGATGAATGCTCATCCTATACTCTCCTACTGTTCTACAGTATTGTTGTCAGCTATATACCGCAGTTTTGCCTTTTCCTTCATGAGAAACTCCTCTAATGTTGCGAAACAAAATGAATATTGGCTGGCCAACCCCATTGCATCGACTCTCAAGCTTACAGCATTAGCCCAGCAATGCCAGACGGCATTGTTAGAAGGTGTCGATACCTCTTCTATCTGCGTCCGCTTCCTTAGGGCAATCTGTTTCCCTGTTGCCTTCTTGATAGCCGCCGCAACTTCGTCTATGCGGAGGTTCTCTGAAGCAAATTCGATTTCTCGGCCGCCAAACCCAGTAGGATCATGTAATGCCTTAGCCGCGAAGCGGCCTATGTCATCAACATTTATGTGTGGATATACCGTCCAGGGCTCCAAGGAATGAGCAAGCGTTCCAGAGGTTCGAAGCTCAGGATAGAAATAGTCCGCCATAGGCAGAAGGTAGTTCGTGTGGAACCAGCCCGGTCGGATGATGGTGTAACATTCGAGCCTTGATTGACGCACCGCTTCTTCCACCTTCACCACGTCGGAGTAGTACTCGCAGATCTCCCCTTCATTCTCAGGTATGCCCCACGTCAGCCGGTCTCCGGCGAAGCACGACGTTGAGGCTACCACGTGTCGTACACCCGCCCGTCTGCATGCGCGCAGGATGCCTTCTGCCTCCTTACCTGGCGCCGAATTGTCTGCGTCCACGACGAGGTTCAAGAAGATACCGGAGCATCCCTGGGCTGCCTTGTAGAAGACGTCGAAGTCACTATTGCAGCCTTGGAAAAGAAGGACTCCTAAGTCTTCCAGCTCGCGAGCTGCACCTTTGGTAGAGTTGCGCACAACGGCGTGGACTCTGGCGCCCTGTGGCAGGAGAGCGTTGACCGTAGCTCGACCTTGCTTACCTGTGGCACCGGTGACGAGGAACGTGGACATACTTATGTCAAATTTCGGAAAGGTGGATTTCAAGGACTGCTTGTATTATGAATTAGAGAGTAGTAGTCTTTTTCAAGATATGGTGAGAGCGGATTAGCAAACAGGGAGTGCTGCTGTTGTGATTAGGACGTTTGGACGAATACGACGATACGAATGTTCAATCCACATACTACGTGTACTTGTTAGATAAGTAACAAGAAGAGCCTGTGAGATACTTTGAGGAGCAGAATAAGTTTTCACGAAACAGTCATCCCAATTCGTGATTTCCGTCATGAAATTTGTCGTGATTACAGATGTACTACGTTGAAACTCTAGGTTAGACAGATGTCGTCTTCCCTTCTCTTTTGCACTTCTCACTTAAGGGGTTATTGGACTACAAAGTAGTTATGTAGTAGAGTATACTATCTCCGGCTACATGCATGTAGCATCAGAATGCCAAGACCCATGTCCCACTTTTATACCCCATGTCCAGCTCACATTCGAGAGACCTTTTGAATAGGTAAGTACCTAATCAAGGTAGAGCTCTCGTCTCGCCAACCCGATTGTAATAATACTAAATACCTACTTAATTCAATATCTGTATGTATCATATGACTGATAGTCAGCTGCAATTATTATCTGTGAATGTGCAGGTGGCAACGATTCCAAGAGCCAGATACAACTTCGAGGAAGTCGCCCATCGGACGATTTCATAGAAAAAGACACCTAAACAGCCTTCGTCATCTGCGCCTGACATCCCTGTTGGTGTCCCTCTTCTCGCATAGGTGTTGCACGAGTACCTACAACAACAAGCAGCTTGTTTAACCTCTGTTTTCTGCTATCATCAGTCGCCATGTTCTTTCAAGGGGGCTTGCAGGAGGGAATATCGATTGCGGTTCAACAGGCTAAACAGGTGGTCTGCTTCGTTACAGGTAAGCTCAGCTGGAGTTACCCGAAAGCACCTTGACCACAAACCATTCACCTACTACTCCCATTGCACAATCTGCTGATGATAATCTCTCGTAAACCATAGGCTAACACGATTATTAGATGGCGGAGTCGAGAGTCAACAATGGGAGGACGAGTTCCTTACAGATGTTGCTGTGAGTTGAACCAGCTCAGTCCATCCCATGTTATGGTCTCTGTTCTAACTGACTCTGGTAGGTTAAAACTGAGCTTGAGATTCAATCTGTGGTCTTGAGGCTGCCCGCCGGCTCGCAGGAAGCTGATTATCTTGAAGCGCTCTTCCCCGTCCCTAAGAAGCCTACCGTTGTAGTAATACAGTATGTCATAGTCTCTTCATAATCCCCGGTTGATCTTCACAGTTAACTGCTATCAAAACATGTCTTTAACATGCTACAGCAATGGTCAGATGACGGAATATATTGCGGCAGGAACTAGTAAAGAGGAGTTTATCAGAAGGCTCTCGAAAACTTTCCAGTCAAGTTCCAGCCAGACCCAGCATTCGTCTGCCCCTGTCTCCCCGGCACCAGGCGCAGTTTCTCAGCCCAACTACCAGTCGCAGTCAACACCCAGCACTGGTAGCTCGCATGGCCATATACAGCCTTCTACTACCCTAACTGCCAGCTCTTCAACGACTCCCCAAGGAGATCAGCCAACCAAGACAGAGGCAGACAAGCGTGCAGATGCCGAAAAGAAGGCAAAAGCTAGAGCCGAGGCTGAAGAAGAGGCGCGCCAGCGTGTAGATGAAAGATGTGGTTGTCCGCCGAAGAACCCGGAGCAGGACCACGCAAACGAGAATAAGCTCAGGAAACAGCATGCCGATGAGGAGAGGAAGCGTATTCTGAAGCGCATCGAAGACGATAAGCGGGCGCGGAAAGAGCGAGAGGCTGAGGAGCGCAGAGCAAGACAGCTCCTGAGCGCCAATGCGAATAGCGATGGCGCTGCCGACATGAACCCGACTGCATCTATACCGCTGACTCGGCGGGTGCCGAAAGCCGGACAGCTTGATCACTGCTCCCTGCAGGTGCGGCTTCTTGACGGCTCGACAATCCGCACTCGCTTTCCGAGTGATAAGACACTGGCTCAGGATGTTCGTAAATGGATCGACGAGGAGCGGACAGATGGCGATGCACCATACTCTTTCCGAGTCGTCCTGACCCCTCTACCCAACAAAGTAATTGAGCCCCAGGAGGAAATCAAATCCCTCTTGTCCTTGGGCTTAACGCCATCTGCCACGCTCGTCCTGATCCCTGTGAGGCACAGCGTAGCCTACGCACACGGGGGAGGTATCCTAACGCCAGTTATTGGGGTATTCTCGACATTTTACGGGGCTGTCTTGGCGTCCTTGGGTGGCATATTCACATTCCTCTTCGGCGGAGGGAACGCCGCTCCACCTAATCATAACGATATCCCTATGGAGAACCTACGTGCTCGGAGACGGGATGCACAGTTCTATAATGGAAACTCGGTACGCATTCACTATCTACCTGTCACACCATCCAACATGTCTTCCCCACTATTGTTCAAAAATGAAGCTAACTACATGCTCACAGTTGAACTTTGAGCCACGCAATGACGACGAAGAGGACCAGCAGTAAACAAGCTATGATTAGCATTTGTATGATATTGCAACAGAAAGGCACAGAAAGGCACAGCAAGGTTCACGTTCAAAGCGTTCTGTTGTCTGCATGGAGGACACGATGTATTATATATGAGCAAACAGACATCTAATGCGGCAACTTACAACAGGAAAGCGTCTCTGATAGAGGTATTCATGATTGATGACTTAAGCACGGGGATTTGATCAGGGAGATGCAAAATAATAAGATTTACAAAAACAACTGCAGCAGCAGGAAACGATAAAACAACTTAGTGATAAGAACAATTATTTGTTGCTCGTGAGTAGTGTTCTATAGCAACGCTGCCTACATTTCATCGTCGTACATGACGCCTAGTGAAGCCTTTGGTGTTTGTACACGCACTACGAGTCCCCTCCTTACACCTAACCTACCTACTGGCCAATCATTTTACCCCGCCATAGAATTCTGTCGCAAACTACGAGCCTAACTTAAACTCACTTTTAAGTTCTATCCATTCTCGGCAATCGCTCTAAATCCCTTACTGTCCTCGACCACAGAACAAAACCATCCTCGAAATACCTCGCACGGACGAACGAGCGGACGGAACCGAATGGGCAGACAAATACCATGGCCGACGCAGAGCTAGAACAGGTGGGACATCCCGCGCTAGTTAGAAGCTTGAAACTTTGAGCTTCCGCAACCTGCCAACTACCTACTTCTCTCGTCGAAAGGGGGGTGGATAGGTAGACATTTACGAAGTGGGAAATAGTAGATGAACAAATACGGATGCTAACTAGCGCCAACGCAGATTCGCAGAGCTCGTCTCGAGCAGCTCAAGGCGCAACAAGGCGGCGGGTCGCGGGGAGGAGCCGGCGGAGCACAGTCTCAAGCAGAGGCACAGCAACGGTAAGTTTTGCCTACCTATCCACGTGTTCATGTGTCTTCCTGGCGCGCGGGTTCTCTTGTTTTTCGGGACTAGGATGTACATACAATGACCCAAAGCGTAAGACATGATCTGTAGCTAACGTTTGCGATGTTATAGGCAAGAAGGTACTTGGACCCGAATTCACTCTACGCTTTCGCTTGCTTGCGACACGGATAATCTCCCTCTTCCTGCGATTGTACTGATGAATTCAATCCTTCTGCTCCTCCACATTTTCCTTCCTTCCAACCAGAAAGCACTCAAGCTAGACTAACACCTCCCAGCCGAAGCCCGCCAGTCCATGCTCAACCAGATCCTGCACCCCGAAGCGGCCGACCGACTGGGACGCATTAAGCTCGTCAACGAGACGCGCGCGACAGACATCGAGAACAGACTGATCATGCTAGCGCAGACAGGCCAGCTGCGCCAGAAGGTGACCGAGGATGAGCTGAAGAAGCTACTGAGCGCCGTCGCCGAGAAGGAGGAGAAGGAGAAGATTGTCTACACGAGACGGAAGGGCTGGGACGACGAGGACGACGATCTGTTGGACCTGTGAGGTTGGTTGCGCGACTGCACTAAGCAAGCTCGGGGATTTGATGCTAGTATGAGGAGAGCTGTTTGGATTTGACGAACGGACGTGGTAGGACGACATGACTATCGTCGCATGCACGGTTTAGGGTCAGCCGAGATGCATAGAGCATCAGAGACACGAGAGAGAGAGAGAGAGAGAATACCGCAGGGCATGGCGTTTCTGGGAGCCTTTTTTCCTGCTTCTTCAAAGGAGGTATGGGTATATCAACTATCCGTCTCAAACTGGCTTTTATGTGTACAAGGCGTAATAAACCACCGATCTAACCTAAGTTTTGCAATGCCCCTCACCTAATCCATTCCAAAATGTGCCCTCTATACAGTACTGTACATTATAAGTACAACAAACTGGTCATTATAATGTTGGTTCCATAACAATCAGCCCTGCGCAGCAACCGGCGTCCCAGCCGCAGCCGACGCCCTCGCCATAGCCTCCTTCTCCCTCTTCCTCTCCGCACGCTCTTTCTTCCTGATATCCCTCAGATCCGGGGGCGCCTCGATGCCCAACCTCTCCCTCAGCGCCTCGACGTCCGTTTCGAGCTCATTCTCCCAGTAGACATTGATCACCTCCTCGCTCCTCAACCCGTTCCTCACAGCCCAGGGCCCATAGATCTCCCAGAACCTCCTCTTCTCTTTCGGCTTTAGCGTCGCGACGGCAAAGACAGATAAGCCCGTCATGGGGAGGAGCGTATTGGCGAACTCGAAGGCCTTCAGCGCGACCTCGCCCTCGCGCACGACGGGCAGGCCCGTGAGGGCGTGGTAGAAGTCGTGGGATTCCCGATACCGCTGTATCACGTACGCGCACTCCTCGTCGTCTACGTACCGCACCGCGGCGCGGGTGTCGGGTGTCACCCCTTCACGGTCGAGCCACGCTACATACGTCCCGCCTACCGTGTTCGGCGGCAAGGAGCGCAGACGCGGCAGGTCAAGGGATGAGGATGTGATGCGCGGTCTCTCGCGAAGAATCTTACGGCCGGTGGGGTCGGAGAGCATCGCGCGGCGGAGACGGTCGGCGAAGTACGGCGTTGCGGTGGCTTCGCCAAGGGCAGCTATCAGGTCACCGCGGCGCGGGTCGAGGAAGGACAGGATGCCTGACCCGATGGCTAGAGCGGCGCGCTCGGTTTGGGTTAAGGGGATGTGGCCAGGGTAGTTCGGCGGGGGACGGTTGAGGACCGAAAATACGCGGGTTTGTTGTTGTTGTTGTTGTTGCCGATGGTGTCTAGGCGAGCTGTTTGGGGATGTCGAGGTCGGGTTCCCCGAGATTGTTGGGACTAAATATTGTGAGGCAGAGCTCCTTTGGGCCACAGCATTGCGGCTTGCGCATCGTAAACATGGTTGGAGAGCTTTCATCTTGGCTGCGCTGTATGGTATAGGATAGGATATGTGCGGCGTGTGGGGTGAAAAGCAGCAGAGCCGAGCCGAGCCAAGTCAACACAGTCCGTTATAACCTTCTCACAATGTGTCTATACCGCCGGAAGCCAACGAAAGGTATGCGCATAGGTAGAATTCTTTAATTATAGTGTTACAGATGTACGAACCATGCATGCAAGATGATATGATCTGATGCTAATCGGACCATTCAATATTTTGACTGCTCAACCAATACGCTGGCAACCCGTCAAAGTGGATCCCATCCACACATCAGGAGCTAATCAATTAACGTTAGTCATAGCAGTACAGATGTATAAGGTATCAGTGTAGTGATAGCTACAGTCTGAGAACCCCAGCTCCTGCACGCCTATTTCCTACATAAAAACACTTAAGATAGTATTTGCATAGCTATGTCCTGACTCTATATACAGTCGAATTGACACGAAATCAACTCTATCCAACTATGTACATCTGCCTCCCAACCTCTTCTTAGCCTTCTAACATGTGAACTTAGCCGGCCCGTGGGAAGGGTATGCCTTGCCATTATTATCAGGCTTCCCGGTTGCGCCGTAGATATTGATCATGATATCAGAGCCGGTGTTGGAGTAGTAGCCGGGGAACTTAACGGTCGAGCTGGGCTTAGTCGAGCCACCACCAGAGACTCTGATCTGCGCGCAAGAAGTGTAGAACTGGGCGCCACCCTGCGAGTAGGCCGAATGAAGAGCCAAGGTCTCGACACGCAACAAGTAGTCACCATTAGGAATGCAAGTCGGCAACCTGAACTTGACCCATCCGTTGTTGGCAATCAGGTTGTCTACGCCCCATTTCTTCGACCCAACGTCGAAGGTGTCTTCGTAGATCTTGAACCAGTCGGCGCTGGTGGCCGTCGCCGTAGCGGCATTGCTCACGGCAGCGAGATACGCCGTGACGGGCCCCTTGTGCGAGCTTGCGATGGGGTTATCCGCATCGTTGCCACCCTGAGAACCGCCGATGACGTGTTGGTACCATGCTCCTATCTCGTCGCCCGCTTTGACATTGATCACCGTGTTCGAGGTGGAACCCGGTGCACCGCAAGTGATGGAGCTGCTTGTGGCGTCTTGCACGGGGTTGTTGTTGCTTGGCGCACGGAGACCTGTAAGAAGGCCTTGATCGGCTCCGTTTACAGTCACTTTCTGGTTTTTCGGTCAGTAAAATGGCAAGACAAAATAAGACGAGCACACCTAGCGAGGTGAGTGTATACCTGGAAAATAGTGTGAGCATTTGCCGTGATGGCGAGAGCGAAGGTTGGTAGCAGAAACTTCATTGTAACAGTTGACGCTTGCCTGTGTCCAGTAAAGGTAAACGAGGAGTGGCTGACGTTCAGACAGTCATAATCGAATGGGACAGGTGATGAGACTTTTATCTTGGGCCAGTTACGTGAGGTAGATCGTGAACCTCCTTCTAAGGGGTAGCTTTCGGAGGGGCCATACGCCGTAAATCGGTTAATCGGTCCGTTGGCAACTCGGGGTCCAACATTGCAATTTGAAGCTGAACTAACGCCACCTCCGAAGGTAAGCCCGGAAACGGAGGCGTTTCCTATTACCTGATTGCGTAAATTAAATGTCCCACTAGCTTATAACCCAGTTCTTGGTGTTTACGTTGCGTTGCTCTCAATAGGTGGACTGTGACCCATGCGGCATCATGAGCTCCGTGCTTGGCATCCGAAGTAGGATATCCTAGTTTCCGATCGCGATGGCTCATGGACGAACCAACTGGAATCCCGGGAATTGCTTGAGCTCATATCAACATAGAGTATATCGTGAAGCTAGCACTTCTAACATATCCCGGTGACTTTCATTTTTCATAAATATTGAATAACCGCAGCCTCCATAACGACTAAAGGAACCGTCTTATAGTGCTTCTCATAAGCTGGTAACCCAGTGCCATCTCGCCTCAGACTGGCCAACATCGATGAGCAAGATAGAGGTTAGCGATGGCCCTCTCATGTGTTTGTCCTGCTTGAAGTTGAATCCATATTCGTCCTTACGGAGTGTCCACTAGGCTAGGCACCAGGACTTGAAACTGTAACTTGAGTAAAACTACGGTTATTAGTAACTCCATGAGAGCGTCTTTGCACTTCGTGAAGCAGATGCGAGTGCCTGGAGTAAGGATTGCATCGCGAGTGGCGTTTCCATGACTTCGGCCCTTTTATATAAAAGTACCACGCAGATGGAATAGCGTATGCCGTGCTCGGGGTTGTATTGAATTTTATCTTGCAACCCGATGGGAGAGCTCGGCCACGACTCAGTCGCGTTTAATGGCAACTCACTTGTCGATACCCCACAGTAGGATTCGCTGGGTATTCACTCTTGAGCTTCCTAGGAAGCCTAGTATAACTAAGCATGCATTACCCTGTATCTGCTATGGTGATCAGAATTCAATCTATCGCCTGCTGCGAACACTAATGATAAATGACCAAGTAGTTTGCATGACACAGGCCGAGCATATAATATAGACTGACCACGATGGATCATGACTCGTTCACATACCTATTACACATAAGCAAGGATGCAAATAAGGGATCGGGGTGTTTTCGATAGCTTACGTAGCACCCAGTGAGAATAAAACTGCGGTATTGAACACATAAAACATAGGTAGCCAGAGAGAATAAGGCTGCCCATGAACGGCCGGTAGAATCCTGGTGGTCGCTGGGGGTAAGGCCAGCAGCCAACTGACGGCTGTTGACCATATCCTTTGTTGGTCAGGCCCCCCAAAAGCCTACCGTCCTCTGTTGTAATCGACAGCCATGTACATTATACTTCAACTCAAGTTCAAAACAAATCAAAACCGAAACATGGACATGGCTCAACCACAGGCACCGAAACTCTACTGCCCCAGGACCGGAGAAACGTAATCTCGGGCCCGGAGTGGGACGCTCGGTTCTAGAATCCAGGGCACGGATGTATTGACCACGATAGAGCTTCTATCCAGGCAGGACGGGAGACGGTATATCTAGATAGATTGTGAGATCATCGATTCGAAGTTCTAAGCTGATAACTCGGCCATGATGGCCACCTGACTCTGGATGAACCTTGTTGGGTATTAGTAAAGGATCTTCCTGGTTGGACTTGTCCATTAGTTGTACTGGTAACTGCCCGTCTGAATGAAAACGCTGTTACAAGATATGCCTTGATGTGTTACGAGGGGTGGCTTTGCTGTAGCTGCTTGTTGTAAGCTTCAAGGCCCACACCTCAGAACCCTTCTAAATTTCCAGTGGGGATCGGCAGCGCAGCAGACAAGTGGCCACCAACCATGGGTAAGTGGCCAATCAGACGACTAGCATTGGTGCACTCAGCTGAAACTGCCCGTCGAGCAGCTTCTAGCCTGAGCTCTGTGATTTGTCCGACTCGCACCGTTTCGCCCCCGTTTTCCCGTAAGTTTCATTTTCCTCTTAAATCCGAGGTATATACCAAGGTTCTTTACTACACTCCATTTTGAACTTCATCTCCATCTATTATACACCCATTCGTTTTTCGAAAACGGAAAAAGGCAACAAGCATCTATCTACAGGATCATTTCCGACGTCCTTCGCTTCACCACAACTCATTTAATTGCTTCTGTTTCTCGACCAGTAAATCCATCTCTCAGATAAAGTCAAGATGCCGCGTCAACGATCCGCCGGACGACCCGCTGCTGCTCCCGCCCGTCCCACGGTTCCCGCCCGCGCAGCTCCTACACAACAGCAGCGCCCCGCGACGACGATGGCTCCCACTCACGCCCAGGCTTCTCCTGCGGCCGCCGCGCCCACAGCTTCTGCTGGACCCGGTCTCTTCGGCCAGATGGCCAGCACCGCTGCGTATGTTCCTATTCCATTCCCTAGTCCCTTCACTTCCCGTCCATTGCCATACCATCACTCGAAAGAATCGTACTAACATCCCCCCAGCGGTGTGGCAGTAGGCTCGACAATCGGCCACGCCATCGGCGGCCTATTCGGCGGCGGCAGCTCTTCCGCCCCCGAGGCTCTACCCCAGCAACAGACCAACATGGCCAACCAGAACCAGAACGAGATGAACAATAACTGTGCCGGTGCCGTCGAGAGCTTCACCAAGTGCATGGACGACCACAGCGGCAACATGCAAATCTGCAACTGGTACCTCGAGCAGCTCAAGGCTTGCCAACAGGCTGCTAAGCAGTACTAAGTGCCAAGTAGCCACCTAATAAGGCTTTTTCAACGAACAACTCATTCAGCTCGGGTGCAGAGAAAACGTGCCAGACTGTACCTGTACCAAGCTGGCATTAGCTCGGGCGGAGTGAATTGAATCTGAGTCCCCCTCTCCACTCGAGACCTAGAAATGTACAGCTATCTGTGGAAAGTATCTGTTTAGCCCGCTGTTAAGAGCGACTGGGGATTAGAGCGGGCGGCAACCTGCCCGTCTATTCCAACTTTAGGCTATGGCAAGCGTGTATCAACTAGACAGTCAGACAGGAGGAGAGATTCTGCGAATTGCATTTGTACATAGATAACGTACCATGACATACTACATACCCGCCTCATAATCAAATTATGTTGGACAGTTTCGCTGACGCCGGCGAGATTTCGAAAACTTTAACTGAGTCGATAAATCTGTCCTACCGTAAAGGACCGGTATGAGTTCATCATGCCACATGCCTACATGTATCTGTATAATCCATGCATAAAAAAGCGAAATGTGAACAGTGGGGGATGGGACAGTGCCTGCGCGCAGTAGTTCTAGTTGAGTATGCAGTTATGTAGTGAGATTACACGGTAGATAGCTATTTATACATATATACAGATTCTGTACATATACACACATATACATACAAGACCGAAGTGCCAGCCGACCGAACCATCTATCCATCTATAGAATCCTATGTTGATTGATATCGTATCCAATTACGTCTTATATCATACCCTTGAGCAGGTTCATGTCGATAGGATTTATGGGCTCGCTATCGCTGATCAGGTCATGATCACTCATGTACGGGCTGTTATTATGCGGTATATCGGCCTCGAGCTCCAGTCGTCGTTGTGCTATGCGCGACTTGACCGTGTCGATAGCCATGTCGTTGTACGGAGTGCTCAGCCCGAGTTCTTTGGCCCTCTTGACGAAATATCCATTGAAGTAGTCAATTGGTACCCCGCCACCGTACCGCACCCAGCTGATCCAGTGACTCACGTTTTGGTCCTGGCACGCGAGATAGTTCAGTAGCGTCTTTCGGAACGTCGGACCCTTTAACCTCTCATACACGCGCCTCGGACGGCCCTCAGCCTGGAGTTCAGGGAACTTCGAGATGACAAACAAAATCTCTTCAAGTAGATTGTTCCATAATCTCATAGCGGGTGCGTTTGGCGCAATGTGGCGATATTGCAGACCCAAAATCACAGATATAGTATCAGCTAACGACTTGAATATCATCTTTGGTAGTTTGGAATCCAGATATATATCCCAAGGCACGGGCACGATATTCAGTGGCGGGACTGAGGACATTATGTGAATTAAGTTCTGAGTTTGCCTCCGCTGCTCTTCAGCGCGTGCCATTTCAGCCGTTGTGGTCCCATAGGTCTCGACTACGCCATGCAGAAGTATGCGTGCTGGGTAAGCGTCTCTGTGCTGTATCGAAAACATCTTTCCAGACACCTTAGCTATGTTGTAGGTGCTGTAGCCGAGCACATAACTGGGCCGGTTTGCGGGATCTCGGAAAACCTTCTGGTTCAACATCTCCATTTCTCCTAGTCCTGGGTGCATCAAACAGATGGTCGTCCGCCGGTCGATGCGGGCTTTCAATTCCATGAAGAAAGATATACCAGACGCTGCTGACATGTCGACAATGAGATTATCAAAGAAACCCAAGTCTCTTGGCCCACCGGAATATCGGCGGCGGTCGAAGATATAGGTCGGGTAGGGTACCGGAGTTGACGAAACTGGCGCGAGAGCTTGGTTATACACAGTCATCTCTCTGTTTTCAAGGCCCCATTGAGTCAGCGGAAACTTAGAATGCACGTATATACCCACCGGCGTGTGACCAGAGACAGAAAGAGAATGAGCGAGGAATTTTGTGTGCGGCGTAAATCCCACGATATCGATTCTTTTCGATAAGTCTTTGCTCACGCCGCTGCGTATATGATTAGATACTGAATGTGGGCCGCGTCGATCGGGAATACTGGGCCTCTGAGGCGGGCTTTCCACAGCAGCCTGTTCGAATAGGGCGTTGAAATCCGCCGTCTCGAGTCTTTCAGCGTTTTGTGGGTGAGAGATGGCGTGACTTTTCCTTTTGGGTGGGAGTTCGAGAGGGTTTAGATTGAATAGTCTTTCGGAATCGTCAAAACTCGTAGTTCTCCTGATAGTCTTGGGAAGCTTGGCACTTTCGGCGTTCTTGGTATTCTCAACGCTCTTAATGCTCTCATTGCTCCCAGTGCTCTCAATACTTTCACTGGTCTCAGTAGTCTCAGTGGGCTCCAAGTTCTCCGTGTTCTCAGCATACTTGATGTTTTCAGGATCCTCAGTACTCTTAGTACTCTTGACACTCTCAACAACCTTACTATCTTCTCCGGGCTGAACGACGCCGCATGCTCCTTTAACCTCATCATTTACGACTGATGTCTCATCAACTCCCTCAATGGGGTCCGGCTCATTCGCTCCCGCCTTCGTTTCGTCGGGTGTTATTGTGGGAGAATAAGACTTTATATGAACAGGAGTCGCGGAGCGCAATGATACGCTGCGAAAATGGACTGGAGGCTCCCCGACGACTTTGCGAACAGCGGAAGATTTTTTGGCCGCTTTCCGGCGTGTTGCACGTTTACTGCGAGAACCGATCAAACGAATTAGCTTCGCTGATGTACTGGATCCTTTGCCTTCCTTGACAAGGCCTGGCTTCTCCTTTTCTGCAGAAATACTGCGAAAATGCGCTGGACGCTTTGGTTTCGCAGATACGGCAGGTTCTTTGCTACTTCCGAGGGCTTCCTTATCCCTTTGTATTGTACTAGCATCGGCCTCTGCTGATCGCGACTTTTGGGAATGGCGATGAACAGAAGTCCCAAGTGGGTCAGAGGATGACATAGGTGTTTCAACTGTTCTGCGGAAAAACAAAAGCGAGTTTGCAGGTGTAGTAGAATCTTTGACTTGATCGCCGTTTTTTTCTCCCTCTTCTACTTTATTTGTATCGAACTCTGTGGTTGCCGTGACAGGGTTGGTATAGGTTTTAGACTTGACGTGTGTGCTGCGAAAAAAAGATAACGAGTTTGTAGATGCGTCGACGGGGCCTCGCTTCGTTCCTTCTACTTTGGTTGCCTCTGGCTGTACCGTGGGGGAAGTCTTTATGGGAGTATTGGTAGGCGTGGGGAATGTCTTCACAACCTTGCGAAAGACACCCGTCTTTTTCGACTGATGGCGCTTACGACGAGAATTGGCGGACTTCCCACGCTTCGGTGCCGGCGCATTCGGAGGGCTGGAAAGCCTCAGAAATGTGTAATGGGAAGTGAAAGAACGCGGACCGTCCGCTTCTCGCAATATGGGGTTGTGAAGCGAGTCGACAAGTGGCAGTAGGACATCATTCGGTGCTGGCGGCGTGGGTTTGACATGGGATTGCGCTTGGGAGCCTCCATGGAGATATGTGTTTGTACAAGTATTGGAGATTGATTGTAACCTGGTGGCCCCCCGGCCCAGGTAGAGGTTATTGTAGGACCATGTCGTGGATCTGCGAGGTATTCGCGGCAAGACCCGCCAAAGCGGTCGGTAGACGGTATGGGAATACAGGGTGATAGAATGTTGGTGGCGACTTAAGGATAGTTACGAGGATCACCAGTCTCGAAACAACGCCAATTTAGGGTCTAGATCTCGTTCTTAGTTCTCTGCCATGGGACGGGAACGGCAGCCGTGCGGGAAATCGGCGTCTCTCGTATTAGGTTGTCAAACGTGTCTAACGTCATGGGAGGGTAGATTGGTAGGTTGAGAAAGGAGGACACAGGCTCTTCTAAAAGTACAGTAACAAATAGAAATCAAGATCAAAATGAAAGAAAATTGGTAGGTACAATATTAATTAATCACGTCGATGAGGAAAAAGTCTTGGGTTAGGTAACTCACGGCGATATAATTTTTGCTGGTCGCAAATGTAGCCCCATGTCTGCTGCAAGGATAACCGCCTTATCGCGGAAAAAGAGTTCACAGTCTAGATACTGTAAAGATTATCTCTGGACAGCAAGGGCCATCCAATATCCAATTAGAGCCATGCAATTACTGCTATTGTGATACGGAATTACCTCTTAAGGCTTAAACAAGTCCCCAGGACTTTACAGCAAGCATGTGCGTACGTACATGCTACCCAGGTACCGACGTACCGTAGATGGCACTAAGGATCAAAGTAGAGTTGCTGCAGGGTATGGATTCTTACTAAGTATGGACGTCCACGGGTAGTAGTTATCACTGTAAGTCTTACCTAGTTCCAGCCACAAGATAAAGTTGCTGCCACCCTACACCGCCATAATTCTTGCCCAGTACACCCATTGTTGGTCGACAATTGAGCTTCTCCAGGCCAAAGACAAGAGTTAGCTGCATACCTAGCTCATTTCATTTCTGCCTTATTCGCTATTCAATCGTCCCTCTATCATTAGACACAGATAGTTCATTTCGTTTCAAAAGCAAATTCCGAGTATTTCACAGACAAGCACGTCGTCCAGTCAATCGATCTACTTCTTCAGCGATGGATCCGGCCAATATTTTACCTTCGCTTGAGCGCCTCGACGATGCTGTCGATACCCTCGAGGAGACCTTACAGCCACTCATTCATAATATGACTGATGTGGCCACTAAGCTTCCTCTTCTTGACAAGGCCAAGTTTTACGTGCTCATGACATACTCTATCGAATCGATGCTATTTTGTAAGATACTTAGACAGTTTTTTAATACAAATCTTTCTAACTGTATTTCCCAGCTGCCTTACGTCTAAACTCTGTCGATGCGAAGGAGCATCCCGTCTTTAAAGAACTGCTTAGAGTTCGCCAGTACTTCGACAAGATCAAGAACATTGAGTTTCCCCCTCAACAGCCCGAGCAGCATCTCAACAAAGAAGCCGCCATTCGATTGTCAGTGCTGCTTCTTGACAAATCATTGATAGTCTTACTAACATGAAACAGTATACGGTCTGATCTTGCCGATGATAAACAGGTACACACGAAACTCACTGAGATGATTGCCAAGGAACGCGCAAAGGCAGCTTTGAAAGCCTCCAAGATTGGTGAGAAGCGCAAGTTAGAGGAGCAACTTGCCTCGGAGAAGTCTAGCGGAGAAGCCGACTCCAAAGACTCTGAATCAGAAGATGAATCCGGGGCGGAATCTGAGGCCAAGTCTTTGCCTCAGAAGAAGGTCAAGGTAGCCGCGGAGGACAAACCCAAACAGAAAGAGAAGAAGTCAAAGAAAGAAAAACGCGACCGAAGGAAGAGGGGAAGTAGCAAGAAGTCAGCTAAGGACTGAGTTAATCGGGACATCTTGATACTATAATCTGGCTCACCGACTAGCAAACCAGTGCCATCGGGCACGCCCTGTGGCGAGGGCTTTACAAAGCCGCTTCTCAAAGGCTTATACAAACCCGAAGGTGTTTATACCTAACTGAATGTCTCGGTTGTTGGAGTAGGCATTCATGAAGGTTAAACGTTGGTCCCTGCGGGCGACAGACTCTTAATCTTCTAGGGAAGCCTGCATAATGGCCTGAGTAATCAACCCGCGCTTACGAATGACGAAATAATGTACCATGACATGGCAACGGGGTATTCAAAGGCAAAACACATCACCATCTTTGATGCCACGCGTCTGACAAGGCGAGTGTGGATTTCTGTCTCGAACTCACTAAGGCACGAGCGAGCATTGCTCGCGACAGCTTAATCACAATATCACAATTCTATATGGGCATATCACACATGATTCGTCACAGTCGGAAGAGGTACTCACAGCCGTGGATTGGGAGAAGATATGGCCAAAAAGGTCAGGCATCCATTTAGACGTTGTGGTGCCGATAGGTACATAATGCGAAGTTCTTTTCTCGGTGTCTTCGCCAACCTAGGCAGAGGTCTAGGTAGTACTATTACTATTAACAAACATCTATCCATCCACCCATCCATTCATAAGCGCCTGCCCACCTATCTAACAACTATTCTTCCAACCCGCAATGACGTTCCAATTCCCGTCGTCGAACTCCTGACCCCTCGTAGTCTTATGGCCGTGGATATAAGGCGTGCCGCACTGATCGATGATATCCTGAACATACGAAGCGAGAGAATTGCATGGCAGAGTAATAGGCGTGTCGTTATCGTTGCATAGCCAGGCACCCGCATAATAGTGATTGCACGCGATGACGGAACAAACCCTCGGTCCACCGGGCACGCTGCAATCGCCTGTCATCTTCTCAATCTTGTGTTGCACGTCTTGCACCTGACTGGTGTAAGGGCCCCAGTCGGCTTCGCCTTGGACGTCGCAGATCATGTGGTCGGGTTTCTGTGAAGCAGGATAAGGAATATATTGTTAGTCCGTTCCGCTTTGCTGGTCATTATAATAAGTCGACCGATTTGACTTACTCTTTTTGCGTGCTGTCCTTTCCCTTCCTTTCGTCCTTGGTATTCACTCAGACCCTCCCACGTGAAACTCTTGTCGATAGAGCGGATCCGATGCGCAATTTCCTGCATTTTTAGAGACGTGTAAGCAACTGTTTGAACCAGAGATACGCTAGGGAGTTGGATGCTCCCTGATACCCCATGGGAAGATTCCGGCGTCGGCACATGTAATACTTACATCGACAGTACCGTTGAACGACATCACCGGCCCTCCTTTTTTGATGGTTCCCGTCCAGGTCATGGGCAAGACGGTGTAGCTGTCCGGCAACTCGGCACGCACCCCATAGTGGCTGGCGACAGGCTGGGGTCGGTCAGTGTTAGTACAATATTCTTTTCTATCATGTTATGGAAGTGGAGGCAGGAATAAGATAGCACTGAGAGGGGTTAGTACCTCGGCACTTGCGCCGACAGCAGCAACGGTACTTAGTAGTGTGAGATAATGCATCGTGGTGTATGTTGTATGCTAGGTTGGTAAAGATACTGGAGTTCTTAGGTGTATTTGACGTCTGTTCTACCTTGCTCTATGTTTCACGTATGAAAGAAATAGATAATGGGGAAGAGAAGAACATGTAGAAGTAGTACCAAGTCTAATGAATTCGGAACTCTATCCCAGTTAGCGCTTTTGTATATGAATGCCACGAAGGACTGAGTACAAGCATGAGTAACGTAGTTTTCTATCTACTGCCTACCTACTGGCTAGTCAGTCCATCTATTTCACCCTGTGCATCATATCTGGCTAGGCAGCGTCGCTCGACAGCATAAAACAGCTGACCGACCAACTGACTGACCGACCAGCCAACCAACATTCAGTCACTAAGCATTTACTCAGCCGGTCGCTAACAAGGCTGTCTGCGCGTACTGTAAGTAGTGAATTCGTAGTCTTTGTTGTTTCATTACACGCCCTCTTAATCACTGTTGGTTAGGTTAAGCCCTCACCACAAAACATAACACAGGCATCAAGCCATTGATTTGCGGGGCCCGACAGGCTGGTACGCTCACTCCAGCATCCCTGTCAATAAGACCATCCCTGTTATGTTGACGCTCGAATCAACCATGCACCTATAATGAGGGAGGCGCAGCTTCATTGTTTATTTTTATGTAGATTAAGGCATGACTAATTATTTGGTGCTTTGACCAGCCAGCTAGTTTAGCGTTTTTGTTGATATGTCTGTTAATGTTGATTTTCAGGCAGACTCACGAGGCGATTGAGATGACTACGCCCCTTACCCTGGACTAGGGCCCTCTGTATTTGTCTCGCGTGGATACCGCAAATCACTGTTGGTACTATGGGCGCCTAGGCCAGGGCGTGATTGAAACTTGTTGATATGTGATTACGATGTTTATTGGTAGGCAGATCACTACTTGCTTACTAACGGGACAACCGTTGGTTGTGGAATGAACGCTTTTTACGTGGTAAGTCCATGCTCGACTTTGAGTACCTTCTGTTTGATTCCTAGTAATCGCCAATTATAGCTTCTGTTGTCAACAGTGTGTTAAGGGGAATCAACAGCGTTGTCACAGTTCACCCTGCCAGGCGGTCCGTATAGATATATTGTTATTGCACAAGGCAGGAAAGTATCTCTGAGAAGCTGTATCTACTTATATAGGCATGGTTGTAGTCCGTGCTTAGTGTCCCCGTGACAAGCGTCGCCTAATCTCGGAATGCGACCGAGACCGCTAGCAAGGGCAGCAATAAAGACTACTATTTCAGTTGAGCAAACGGTTGCTGACAGCTTCCAGTGAGTACTGTTGCTGCCTGGTGTACGGGTCTGATCTCATATTCGAGTGTACATGATGCAGTTAATCATAGAGAAGGTACAATCTTGTCAAAACATATGAGTATCTGAAGTTTTTGGTACAGTGCTTAGTATATTAGTATACACCATATCACACCCTCATTGCCCGAATATATCTTGCACTATCATTTGCTCTTTACAATGTACTCCTCAACTTCTGGATGCGCTGAGTTGACGCCGAAAAGAAATCATCAGTCATGGTGCCATCCTCGATGGCCGCCACCAGAGCGCTGACGATAGCCTGGCCCTGGGAGACCTGACGGGCGGCTGCGAGGATCAGATCTTGGCCGGCAGACATGGCTAACACGCCTCGCTTGCCGGGGTCTGAGCCGAAGTTGTTGAGGCCGCCTGCCTCGATCGCGTCAGTCACGACGACGCCGTTGTAACCAAGACGCTCGCGGAGCTCGCCTTGAACCCACTTCTTGCTGATACCGCTGGGGTACTTGTCGTCCAAGGCGGGGTCTATGATACTCATAGTCAGTAATGCATTTTGGTTCGGGTGCACGAAGGCAAAGTGGCACGGGTGTCTCCATACGCTTTTGCTTTCCAAAGGGAATCGCAACCCGGTACACACTCTAAAAATATAGAGAGCATGGAAAGACCAACATGGGGGATGACTTACAGAGAGCCCACGAAGCCATGATCATGCCGACACCAGCCTTGATAGCATCGATGTACGGCGCCTCGTCAATAGATCGGAGCTCGTTGAGGCTGCGATTGATAGTCACGGGCCGAGCATCCGTGTTCTCATCGGCCTCGGCAGCTCCGAGACCAGGGAAATGCTTAGCAGTAGCAACGACGCCGAGGCCCTGCTGAGCCTTGATAAAGGACACGGCAGCCTTAGCAACGACAGCAGAGTTATTGCTGTAAGAGCGTTCATACTGGTCCTCGAAGTCGCCCGGCTTGTGAAAGACGTCGAGGACGGGCGCCAGGTTTCCGTTATGCGAATAAACCTTGAGCGCATTAGCAGCCTGCACGCCGGCCGTGTTCGCCGCTGCGCTGATGTCGCGCTGCTGTCCGATCTCCTTCTCGGACAGGAGCGGGCCGCCGGGCAAGCGGAGGACCTGGCCACCCTCTTGATCCGTGAGCATGAGCAAGGGGCCCTTGATAGCGCAGTTGCCAGAGGAGTATGCGCTCTGCAGTCCGTCTAGGTAGCCGGCCAGCTTGTTATCCACGTTGTCCTTGAAGATAATGACGCCGCCGATCTCGCATTTCTTGGCGAGCGTCGTCAGCTCGGCCGGGTGGCTAGTGCCCGTGTATGAGAAGATGACGTGTGCCGCGGCCTCAGCGGCGGTTATGGCCAGCGCGGAGCCGCAGAGGCCCGCCGAAGTGAGGACATAGCGAAGTAGAGTCATGATGGTGTTGTGCGGTGCTCGATGTGAAAGAGGGTCAGGAGGTGTAAACACTGACACAAACACGACAAGAGCAGGGCAGATCAGATCCCGTCGAGGGACCCGCTCGCACGTGTATTTAAATACATGAAAAGGAGTGGTTGTGATTAGCGACCGAAACTTCAGCTCCGGAGAGAGCCGTACTCCACGGGCTGAAGATGATCATACCACGATGGTGAGCTTGCGCGCCGGACCTGATCTGCGGGCTGAACATGATTATCATGCATGGTCTTGGTCTAGTGAGGAAGGTCACCTCCTGTTACAGCGTTGGGTTGCTTCGGCAGGGTCGCACCACCAGAGCCGAAAGGGCTATTCGTTTCCCTCGCTTTGTCCAGTGTGGAAGGTCTTTACTGTATCTTCCAAGGATCGACGGTTGGCCAGGGTCACGTGAGCGGAATGCGTTCCGCGACATCCCCCAGATCTGCCTACGTAGTACAGCACTATTTTAAAAATTGGAGACCTCGCGTATTTCGCATCTTGATTCAACGACACACTATCGTCGTGGAATATAATCTCTGGTGTCCAGGTCCTATCTACATATAATAACAGAATGATATACCTACTGCATAGGCTATGTATGGCCAGAACTACGATTAGGGCAAGTCAAGGCCAAGATGACAATAGGGCTGATAGACTCCCTTTTCATGTAACATAATGGTAGCAGGGGGTATTTATGTAGTATCCTTACCACCCTGAGTATGTAAGTATAACGCTTGAAGGAAGCCTGCTCAATGGGCTTATCTCCCCATCTTATGCAATCCTCCTTCTTGGCTAACGTAGCTTAAATTGACAACGCGAATTGAGATAGATATGGCATAAGATTACTCCCCCCCTCACGGGCCAGGACCTCGCGGGCCACCAATTTTGGTGGGAGCGCCATACAAAATAAAAAAGTGGAACCAGGCAATATAAAATCGAAAAAAAATCGGAAAAATATCGGGTTAGAAAAGTAAATTATAAAAAAATAATATCTATTACATATATTTTTTATAATTTTATAACCCTAAGGCTAAGCCTAAAATAGAAAGTATAATATTTTAAATATTTAAAAAATGCTTGTACTAGTTACGGCATGTACGCCGTACGAGGTCAATGGCCATTCATACCTGTAGATGCCATTATGCATTGAGCCCATTCATACGCCACCTTCCTATTTCGGCTCACCGCCTTCCATGTGGCAGAATTAGTCTATATAGTTGTGGCCCAGAATGACTGCTGCACACTTGAGTTAGTCTTTTCTGGCCACCATATAATTTATATGTGTTTCCTGAATTCACTACACGGGCCGCAAACTGCACCTCCGTAACTATACTAACAGTATTACATATTAAATATTTAGCAGATTGTTAACACAGTATAATTTTTTACTAAGCTCTATATTTTAAACTTTTTTTAACTTATTATCTAAATAGGTAATATATTTTTTAAAAATTTTTAATTAAATATATAAAACAATTAATATATAAAACTTAAAAGTTTATATTTTTAATATTTTTATTTATGTTTATATAATAAAAACTAGTTTTATTTTTATATTATTTTTTAAAAAAATTTATATTATGTTTTATACAGTGCATAAAACGTACTAAGCCTACATATTAAATTTTAACTTTATATTATAAAATTTGTTTAGTTTTTTTAATATATTTAAACAAATAAAAATATTAAAAATATTAACTATAAAAATTAATATATTATTTATTTAGTTTTACTATATAAAAAATATAAAAAAATATATTACCTATTTAGGTAAGAAAATAAAAAAAGTTAAAAGTATAGCGTTTAGCTTTATTTTTACACAGTTAACAATTTTGCTAATAAATTCTGTATAAAAATGTTAGTACAAGCGTTTTTTAAATATTTAAAATATTATACTTTCTATTTTAGGCTTAGCCTTAGAGTTATAAAATTATAAAAAATATATGTAATAGATATTATTTTTTTATAATTTACTTTTCTAACCCGATATTTTTCCGATTTTTTTTCGATTTTATATTGCCTGGTTCCACTTTTTTATTTTGTATGGCGCTCCCACCAAAATTGGTGGCCCGCGAGGTCCTGGCCCGTGAGGGGGGGAGTAATCTTATGTACGTACATATGAGGAATTTTGGACCCCCCTGAGCGGGCAGCTAGACGTAAGGGATACCTTAGGTGCCCTACTAGTTGCTGGCTCGCTACCTGTAGGAAGGTTCCTAACGCCTTTAGTTACTGTCTTCGGGGCTTTGAAACTGCTGTCTCCAAATACTTATAGCTTTGTGCCTAAGTACATAGGTACCTATGCAAAAGAGGAAGTACGTGGATACTCATACTGCAGTCCTGGGTCGAAGTGACACAAAGTAGTACAGAACAACAAAATGACACGTTTCGTAGGTGACGTAAACCAACGGCGCAGTCCTAGCTTAGCATACCCTCATACCCTTCGGGAGGCTATAGGACCGACCACAACGTGGCGTCCCCTGGCGTTAAATACAACAACAACAACAACAACAACAACTAAATCATAGGGGCCCACGAATCAGGAGCTATTTGTACGGAACATGTTATCTTTGACTTGAAGGGGAGAGCTAAATGCAAAACGAGCCCAGCGCTCTTTTAACGCCATTCCCAGTGCCTGGCAGACTAGGCCAGGCGGTATGATACTTCGGATCTGCTTCTCTCACTGGTAAAATGGGGGTCCTTGACGGCAATGTTGACCGATGCGTACGGTGAATGTTGCGTTACCCTGGTTTATACCTGGAACCACCTGGGCAGGTAAGAAGCTCTTATGCCAATTATCCAACCTACATTAGAACCAACAGTAAACGATCTATCTTACTAACAGCACCAACACAGCTACGTTGGCGGGTACCTACCTACGAATATAAATATCTCGACTTTGCTGTGTAGACAGCTATAATTATGCTTTAGATTACACACCTACTATGCATGACACGTTTATGTCACTCGCATATCACATCATTGTATCATCTACATCTGCACCAACACACACGACACGCAGGCACAATGGCTTTAGAGTTCGAATACGATTCCATATTATCCAAATTGGTATGCATCATCAGAAATGCCCACCACCAGAGAGGACACCAACACGCTAATTAACATGTAATACACCATGCAGGTTGATTCAAACATATACATGGCAATGACATTCATCTTGGAGGATGTGGAAGCGGCTATGGTCGAGCACCCTTTGTTCCTCAAATTCCTTCACATCACCCAAGCTGACTTATACCAGCTTTTCACCCTACATGTCAAGAGTATTGCGCGGGAAACATTCGACGCGAAGGCACATCTCCCTGGCTGGATTCGGGAGTATATACACGAACAAATGAAATGTGTACGAGCTCTCTCCTAATAATATGACTTCAGATGGCTCACCAATGAATTAACAGGAACTGGAAGCCTGGTCGGCTGATTCTACATTCTGGGATGGGTTGGGTTGTTCGTTCAAAGAGTCTATGAGAAACGGTAAGATCGACCCGATGGAGCTGAGATATGGTATCATGTTGTCTATTGCCGCCCATTTGCTGCAGTTAATAGCCCTCTACGGTCCGACGTATGAACGTCAAGAGCAACTGGAAGACAGTAATGGGTTCTGGCGCGGGGACACGGGGAGCGATAGAGAAACATATGATCGATACAATTCCCTCACGCTTATTGAGTTGAGTTTACAGAGGCCTGTACGGTGGGTTGTGTTCCCGGTACGCACTCAGTCTACACCGTGAGTAACGGCGGTCCGTAAGTCACTAAGATATGAACATCTAACTAGGACACCAAGACGTGTTTTCTGGGGGAAGGGCGGCGTATGGACAAAGACAGACGAGACAAAATCCACCCTGGTTTCCCATACTGCGGTGAGCCGGATGGGGCAGCGAGAGGCCTGCAATACCCCTGCTATTTCCACAGCGCACGACATCGGACCTCTTGGTGGCGAGTATATATAGAAGGTGTGTTATTTAGTATATAAACCTAACGGTTGTCTTGGTTGTCTAACCCAGCTTTCATGCGCACAGAGTCGGCATTTATTACCGAGGGCAGCCAGTACAAAATAGTTGATGGCCGCAAATGCTATACGAGATTAGTCGCATGCAATGTACCAGAGCAGCTGTCGCTTCATCGGGACAAAGACATGGCAGCAAAATGGGAAGACCTAGTTGAGGAGTATTGCAAGACATTCAGAGGGTGGATTGGAAGACCCAACACCTTGCCTTGCGTGTTCAGCCCCCCTGAGGTAACATACATCACCCCATCTGTACATATTAGACGAGCGCTAACACCAGAATGCTTTCACTCATATAGAAGGAGGAGCTCCTTTGGCCAGCCGCATGCTACGTTGATTGTGTATTACGCTCTTATCTGAAAGACAACGAGGCTGCCGTGTTCAACAGTTTCTACAAATTGGTCGAACGTACAAAGCCACTAATATCGCATCCCGAGAGGTCTCGTTATCGCTGCGAGGCCGAAGAAAGGCTAGACGATGCTTACCCCAGACAGTGGGATGTGTTTTGTTTCGTCAAAGAATATCTAATAAAACATGGAACAATGTTTGTGAGTGATAGCCACCAAATTGCATTACGACAGCTAACTGTATTTTTTTTTGAGCTCGAGGAATTGGAAGAAAAACTACTAAGTGTTAGTCCCATCCTAGGCACACTTAGGTTTGCCTTGGGAGAAGTTGAGGGTACCGACAACAAGGTCTTGCTTGACAGGGATGTCCTCAGGGCTGGTGTAACGGTATTCATGGCAATGCAGCTATTAGGATTACTTCGCTTCATGTGTGCTGGTCCGGACGGGTCTAGCTCTGAGCCACGAGAGGACATAATAGACATTGTGGCAAAGAGCGTTGGTGGGTACCCGTCTTTCACTCGGTGCAAAGAGGTACGTGGCTGTCACCTGCAACGTTAAAGAGACGGTGTTGACGAGATTTCGGGGAAGACAAAGAATGTTTATCTCTCAGTTTCCCATACCGATCTAGAGAAAACCTGCGGATCAGGGTGTACCACCGAGATTCAGTGCGAGACATCAGCCTGTGCCATCCACGATGCCACGTCGGCCATGTCAGTATTATATCCGCGTGAAAGTAGGTGCTGCCACATCCATTTCAAGGTTCACTTCCTGACAAGGCCATCAGAAAGTCTTCCTGCAAAGCACCAAGGGTGGAAGCGGCAGACACTTAATGACTATAACCTGGAGAAACTGGTGGATTTTAGGGATCACCAGTTCTTAGAATGGGAACGATTGAAACGTGAAAAAGAAGAGTGGAAAAGTCGCTATATAGAGATCCCTGAAGGATGGGATATCCCTGATGGATGGGGTGATACTGTTGGGCGGGTGTGGGAATCAATAAGCACTCTAATTTGGAGGCCTACTATGTAGGTTAAGTAGACACACTACTGCGTAGGTACCTTAGCAAAGACAGTACGTATGTACATATAGTTAACTAGTAGATACTGTGACGCAGTGTGAACATGGCAGGCTTAATATATGGTCTTCTTGTTATTAATATTTTATAGCATGATCAGCTTCTACTTCCCCTCTTTTAATCAATGAAAAGATATCGTGAAATATAAGATCGGGGTGTGAAGATAGGGATACCGAGTTGATTGAATAATATAATATGTGTATGCTTCATTCACTCGATTTAGTTGTAGAATGTGGCTGTGCAACAGAACCTCAGGTGTCCAGGTGGTGGGACTGCACTGGCGGGACCGCACTGGCCAATGGCCGTTGTGGCGTTCTTAAACCTGCTGGAACTGGAAGTGAGCGCGTTCAACAAAAGATCAAGTCAATCATTTGGCCAACATTTCGCTTCTGATGTTTTCTGATTCATTTCTTGTATTTAGACCTCAAAAGCCTAGACATGCGTCCGTTCATTCGCTCGTAAACTGGACGCAATGCCTTTACTACCATTAAACACTTTGGTGGAGAAAGACCGATCTCTGCTCTCGCCCGTTTTATACGACGACGACGCCGTATCTCTCCGTAGCCGAAGCGACCAAGACAGCGATAGTGAAGATGACGAAATCCTAGCTGCGGCGCGGAATAGCCGGGAACTCCGTGCCCGCGATCGGCTGGTGCTGATGCAGGAGGACGAGATCGATCAATTGGTAATTGATTCAAGGGCACAACAAGAACGCCAACGCCGCGGTAGCAGCCTCCAGCGGCGTGGCAGCAATCTTGCACTGCCTAATCCCATCCAGGTCTTTCGGCAATACAGCATATCACGCTCCGGCTCCGGCTCCGCGGTACAAGACCCTCCGAGTTCGGTCGAAGACTTACACGATGAGAAACGCAGGAATCGACGGGATAAACGTAGGGAGAGGAGGGATCGGCTTCTCAGAGATGCTCGTGACGGTGAAGACGGAGAGCTTATACACAAGATGGAAGGGGGTGCGATTAGGGATGGCAGCTCGACAGGCGAAAGCAGCGACCGGGAGGATAGTAACGAATTCGACCGTCGTCACCTATTGCACGTTTCCGGAGTAAAGACTGTCAAAAAACGCAGATGGTGGAAATGGCTCTTTATTTACACAATCATCGCCGTTGCCTTTGCGCTGCTTGTGCTCGTGGCCTGGAAGATATCGTTGGACAAAAAACGGTCCACGACTACTCAACTCCGGAGCAACGGCACTGCGCTTTTCGCCCCAACGACACTGATCATCAGCCTCGATGGTTTCCGAGCAGACTTTCTCACACGCGGCTTAACACCGCGCCTGAACGCGTTTATCAAAGAGGGTGTATCACCGCTATACATGACCCCGTCATTTCCCTCTGTCACGTTCCCTAACCACTATACTCTGGCTACCGGTCTGTATCCTGAGAGCCACGGGGTTGTTGGCAACACTTTCTGGGATCCGAATTTGGAATCCGAATTCTATTACACCGACCCCAAACGAAGCCTCGATCCCAAATGGTGGGGAGGTGAGCCGTTCTGGGTCACGGCGGAATTACAGGGTGTTCGGACGGCTGTACACATGTGGCCTGGGAGCGAAGCACATATCAACAACATGGATCCCAGCTTCCTCGACAAATACAACGGCGATGAGGCATTACCGAAGAAGGTCGAGAGAATTCTTGAGTTTCTCGACAAGCCCGGGTTAGAGACTGCGGATGTCGATGTGAAAGAGACACGACCACAACTCATAGCAGCTTATGTGCCGAATGTGGATGCCATCGGTCACCGCTATGGACCGAATAGCACTGAAATTCAAACCACGATTAGCCAAGTTGACTCTATGCTCGATAGTCTTTTTCACGGACTCGAACAACGGAATCTAACTGACATCGTCAACGTCATCATTGTGTCGGATCACGGCATGGCTACTACTGATGTTAGTCGGATGATCCAGATCGAGGACTTGGTTGATATCAGCAAGGTTGAGCATCTTGATGGATGGCCCTTGGTTGGAATTCGCCCCAAGAAACCAGAGGATCTGCAGGCCCTCTATCAACAGGCGGCGGAGAAGGTAAAGTCGAACCCGAACTTTGAAGTATACCTCAAAGATAAGGATATGCCAGAACGCTTTCACTTCACCAACAATGACCGGATTGCCCCGCTTTGGATCATCCCGAAGGCGGGTTGGGCGATTGTTGAGAAGGCCGAATTCAATATCCAGGAAGCGAAAGCAAACAACATATCATATCACCCCCGCGGCTTACATGGCTACGACCACGAGCATCCTCTCATGCGGGCCATTTTTGTTGCCCGCGGACCTGCTTTCCCCCACCAGCCACACAGCAAGGTCGAAACATTCCGTAAGTTTATTCACACGTTGTATCTGGGGGTGCTCTAGTTCGTAGACTAACTAACCCCACCTAGAAAACATCAATGTATACAATATCTTGTGCGACTCGATAGGCATGGGGCCAATGCCCAACAACGGGACACTTCGACTACCGCTAAAGGTAGTTGGTCTCCATAGCGACGAGATCCTTCTCGAGCAGCCAGAAGACCCCGTTCCCATATCGACGAGCGAGGAAATTGCCACCGGTATGATGTCGATTCTCCCAATAGCAGCAGCAACAACGTCGTCATCGTTATCATCGGCAGTATCAAGCAAGCCTACAACATCAGTATCAGAAGCCGGTCCAGCCAAATCTGAAGCAAATGAGCCTACCCCTACCCTGCCATCAAGTTCGGAGAAGCCGAGCAAGTCGGGGGAACCGGAAAATCATCCACAAGCCACAGAGCCACCACAACCAGAAGATCCGGAGCCAGAAGACCCGGGGCAACCGGAAACACCCGACAATGACAAGCCGAAGGGCATCATTGGCTCTTTGTGGAGCTCGATCTCAAGTTCTATTGATTGGATCGTAAACAAGGTTGACGATCTGGTCGACACTGTAGTAGGCGGTGGCTCATAGTCACCTCTTTGTTTTTGCATCTAGATCCGCGATTCCTGTATCCTTCCTTTTCTTTTAAGCATGTTGGGCGTTGACGGCTACATTGATCATTGATAACGGTTGTTTGTTTAGCGTGACAGCAGAACATGTGACTGGTAGTATTCGTACTGGGTAGCGTGTGTCCCTCTTGGTTCTTCTGGTTGTTTAACACTGAGGTGGAGCGGAGTGTAAGAAGGCGCTTCTAATATAAATCCTAGAGAGCTTACTTGCAGGGTTTACTTGAGTAGGACTTGCTATTCGTGACGGATCCTCTATGTATTGGAATGGTTATCTAAATACCTACCTGTATGCAAGGTCAGGAGAGCGTATTTACATGCTGTATGTCTTCTACTCCAGTACAAGTCGGCCGTCTTGATGCAGCATCGTAGCGGTTCGTCACTAATTGCACAGCAGCAACCCGTGACCTCGTTGAGACGATATGGTGTGAGCAACGGAAAATGAGATGTATCCAGTGACAACAAGAGAAGACATGAAGACAGCCTCACCGGCATGTACATCATGGCAAGACTGTAGGTAACACTTTTGATGTACTATCTATGTAGGTAAGTATATACACAGGTAGCCAAGGTGGGTGAGTGTGGAGTGTCCTTGTCACCTAAGTTTAATTACTTTACCACTCTTGTATTGCTAACAGCCAACAGTGACCTGGTATGCAAAACCTACCTACTCTTATCTCTGTTGGTTAGTGGTGGACCGTGTACATTGTATAGGTCTAAGACTAGATAGGTATGCATAGATATATAGTGAGTGTTGAAACACTGTTGTTGTGTTTATGGCTCAAAAACGCCAAAAGCATCATGTAGATATAGGCATTGGTAGTTTGGTCTGTCCAAAAGCTATTTATACTGATGGTGTGCTTGGTGTGAATGGACAGCACGCTACATCTGTATACAGATGGACTCTACACTGCCTACATGTACGTATGCAACTAGCCCGGCCACATGTATTTATTGCCTAGGCGTTAATGCTATTAATTGGTGTTTTCTGGTATTGTTATAAGTACCTACCTATCTACAATGTAAGTAGGTGTGTCGAGCTTTTCTGAAGTAGCTTGCCTTTCTGATTACCTAATAGCTAATAAGTGAAAGGATTGAACTACATAGTCGTGGACTAAGCAGGGAAGTCTGGCTTACATACAAAGTACCTACTTGGGGGAACTACATGCAGGTAATTTGGTCAGCACTAATCACCAACGTTAAATCCGTCACGTAAGAAGATAAACAAGCAAACAAGCATGGAAATTCTGCCTGCAGTACAGATCTGTATTTACTGCACTTACTATTTATGTTGCATAACAATGGGAGGCACTGTACAGATGTGGTACACCTTGTACATAGGATAGCGCCAAGATCGTCGCCCCAAACATGGCAGGAGGGGGGGGATTTTTCTAATTATTCTTCCACCTACCTGTGTCGTGACAATCTGATTGGACAATAAACGCGACTCCCAGCTCCAATATTTGTTTGAGTCTGTAGCTAAAGCCAAAAATGAAATAATGAGTTATGTAAGAATTCCTACAGCAGTATCTCCATGCAGGGTGGCTATACCCATTCCAGCTGCGTATGCATCCTTCTAGTACTGTACAGTCTTAAGGTAGGACTAGTCACTCCTGATGTAGGCCCTGCGAGAGAACATGTATGGAAGGGAGGGTTGATCGTCATGCACAACGAAGGAATCCCTACATATGAGTTCCCCCATATTTTACCCTTGCTTGACCGCGCCTTAATCAGCGGTATGGCCGAAGGGAAATGTGAGACTACGTAGACCAGGAAGCAGGAAGAAATTGATGTCTACGTTTTGTCTGAATCTTATGGCGACAGGGACGAATAGAAGCGAGACGAGCCGCCCTCGCACGTGGCGCGTTTATATAAGCCGTATCCAAGCATCCTCCTCACCGGCTCACTGTCTCACCACGTCTCACCGCGTCTCACCTCCCTTTACCTCCCCTTACCCGACTAAGTCTCTCTCTCTCACAAACTAGGCTCCGCCAACATGGCGATCACCAGCAAGCTGAGCGCAGGCCTAGCCCTATGGGCCGCCACAAGCGCAACCGCACTCCCTAACCTGAGCTCTCTTGCTCGTCGTCTCGACTTCTCCCTTCCGGACGTACTAAAAACCAGTCTTACGTACGGTGCTCCCGACAACGACTTCAACTGCAAGTCTACCGACCACCCCAACCCTGTCGTGATGCTGCACGGCCTGTCCCAGAACCGCGACGACGACCTCAACTTGTTGCAGAAGGCCCTGAACGAGCGAGGCTACTGCACCTACTCGCTCACCTACGGCGCGCATAGCCTGGCTAGCTGGGTGGGTGGCGTTAAGGACATGACGGAGACGGCTGTCGACATCGCCGACTTCATTCGCGAGGTGCTTGAGAAGACGGGCGCGGGGAAGGTCGATATAGTCGGACATTCCGAGGGCGCAGTCCAAGCTATCTACGTGCCCATGACGCAAGAGGGCATCTCTTCATCGGTGGACCACGTCGTCGCTCTCGCGCCGGCTCTGCACGGTGCGTCGTACTTCGGCATCGCTGACCTGTGGTATTTCGCGGGTGACGTCTCGCGCAAGATCATCGGCGCCGTCATCGATACCCTTGGTTGTCCAGCCTGCGAACAGATGGTGAAAGACGGAGAGATCTATAACGAGTTCAAGGACGTCGACAAGATTGCTCAGGACGGCAACAAGGTCACTATTATCATGTCGCGCACCGATACCCTCGTTCCTCCCGAGACCAGCGAGGTCCATGAGGACGGGGTGAAGCTTGTCTATGTCCAGGATACCTGCCCCAACGACTCCGTTGGACACTTTGGTCTCTCGTGGGACAAGTCTGTTTGGAGACTTGTTGTTAATGCCCTCGAGGAGTCGGATGACGAGGCTTTCCCTTGTGAGCAGGGCCTTATGTTCTAAGTTGGTGATCGGTGGTGGGCAAATTGAGGCAGAGTAGTAAGAGTGGTGAGAGGAATCAGTCTTCCAGTCCCCTGGTAGCCATCTCCGTCGAAGATAACGACGGGCAACATGATGCCGCATCGTGCGCACGTCAACACCGCTGATTAGCGCCTTTTTCTTGTATTCCTAAATATTCTCAGGGTCTAAGCATCGCATGGGCACAGCTGTACTGCTGTATAGGGGTACCCATTATACTCAAAAGCTACAGCGCCTCTCAAGCCTATCTATCGTCCTTGTCCGGTATGTCTCGGTTATGAGATTCACTATGACCGATTAGGTACCTCGAGATATTACTAATTAACTCCTGGTTCTTGGTGTCTTGGTGATACATGCATAGTTGCAACAGCTAACAGTACTGCATGCAATCAACAGACCACCTGCAGAAACCCACCTGAAGTGCCACCATGTAATTTTACCTTCTACCGGGGGCCGTGAACAGTTGAGTTAGGAGCTGTTACAACATTTCTATCTATTTTTTGTCTTTTGGCCCCCTTTCCACTAAACATCATGTGAAGAAACTCCGAAACGTCTAGATAGGTCTAATAATGTTACCATTCGCTCTGCGATTTTTCTCTCTCTAGGGGGCCAAAGGTCTAGAATTATTTAGCTCCGACTTGCCTACCTGCTTGCAGGTAGTGATTTGTTAGTGGCATGAATTTTCTCCCACACTATATATACTGTACTTATACCCCCTAACCTAGGTTAGGTTAGTAGCTTTTAGTGCGACCCCACGCTCGATGCAATTTCCTAATAATCTTCTAACCCCGGGGAAACTACAAAGATCGTAAGAAGCAAAGAAGCAAAGAAGGTGAGATGTTGGCGTATGTGATAATGAAGATAATGCTTTTTATCTTTTGTTATTTTTTATTTTTTTTATCCGCAGCACCTGGGCTGAAGAAATCAGTTAGAAAAGCGAACCTCGGCAGCGCATAAACCACGCTGCCCAAATCCAGCACTAGCCTACTAGTTTCGATGAGCTAATCCTGACCCCCTGGGGGTCTTGGCGATCTAGAATGCAGATTTAACAGGGGGTTCAAAAGGGGTTCAAGGTTGCCAAGACTAACGGCGCATAGGTTATAATGTGGGATATTGCCAAGTGCCGCGTGGTTATAAGACAGACCTGGGAACGCTGGGGCAATGTAAATGACAAAATGAGTATGCATTCGCATGTCTACCTAACCTAGCTTTTGAATCTAGTTTCTGTCTTGTGGGTCTTCTAATTGCCTACTTGCCTTCGCCCAGCTTGCATTTCCAGTAACGGAGGCTGCGCATCGTCTAGATTGGGTATACCTATTCGCAACACGTCCGCCGCTCGGCTCGGCAAGATGGCGCATCCAAAGGGGTTCACTAAACCAAGAGATCTGATCAAGTTCAACAACAACTTGGGCAGATTCAGTAGGACAGGCAGTATACGGATAGGTCCGGTTTTCGTCATCCTTATCCTCATCATATTCCTATTCTCCACAACCGAGTTCCGCAACGGCTCATGGACATGCAAATCATATCGACCGTGTTTACTTCCATGGGGACAGAGGTGGACATATAGACACTGGGGCACCGTGGACCCGGAACTACGTCTCGATATCTACGAAAAAACCCTGCGCGATAGCACGTTGCACTTCCACCGGCAGACGGTCGAATATAGTGATCCATCCGTGCTGGTATTAGCAGTGGGACAAGACGTCGATTCATGGGAACTCCCCACTTCGGGTAGAGGAGGAGGCGGCAGTGCTTCCCGCTCAACAACGCGGCGCAATATACACGACTTCCTCGACTTGTTGGTGTTGACAGGTCTGGACTTCACACACGTATCTCTCGGCTTTCTCACATCGTCGCGTCTTGAATACGACGCCGCTGTGCGCGCCACCGAGAGACTGCCCTTCGCGCGCGTGTCCATCTACTGCACTAATTCCCACCCTCATTCAGAGCCAAGCTACGCGTACGCGGAGCGTCACAAGCCGCACGTGCAGCGGCAGCGCCGGGCGGCCATCGCCACAGCCCGGAACTACCTAATGATGCGCGCGTTGCGCGACGAGCAGCACCTGGTTTGGGTAGATGCCGATGTGGTGGAGATATCGCCTGGGGTGGTGCAGACGATGATGGCGCATGCCGAGAGCCATGAGGGCGTGGGGATTATAACGACGCTGTCTACGCAGACGCGGAGACATAACTTTGACAAGAACGCATGGGCATTCAAATCACAGGTGTCTGAATCACGAGCAGCAGCGGCAAGAACAACAGACAAAGTAGGGGGGTTCGTGGATGAAGAAGATGCAGGGAATAAAACCGCAACAACAACGGAGACAGCGGCAAAGGGTGATAGTATCGATATCAAAGGTCCCATCGCAGATGACATGCACACGGCCGCCGTAAGCCAGCTAAGCGCAAGCCGCGTCTACGTCGACGAGCTGATAGAGAACACGCACGACGATGACCTCATCCACATCGACAGCGTTGGGGCAAGCGGCATCCTGTACCTGCGCGCGCAGCTCGTGCGTCAGGGCGTCATGTTTCCCGCATCCAATGTCGTGGGGACTACCTGGTCGCGTGAAGGGTGGTACGGCATCGAGGCTGAAGGGATCTGCTACGTGGCGTCGCAAATCAAGAAGGGCGCCGGGGGATGTTTTGTCTTGGGCGGATCTCATCGTGTAAGACATGCAGATGTCATTTGAGTGGAAGGGAGGGAAATGGGGGTAACGGCAGCGGCAGCGACAGCGACTCAAAGACACTTTTTATTTGTAATGTGTGAATATTTTTATACCATTTCTTTTTAGGGGTGGCTGGATTATCCATCATAAGGAGCGGGAGTCATGGGGTGACGGGCGGAATTCGTTCGCGAGTTGGTTCTTATTGTATTTTACGTGCCTTCACTCAATCAAATCTAGTGATAGTGCAATTTCCAGGGGCGCAGCCCAGCTTATCTAGGTACAGGTTCAAGGGAGACCCGATCAAAAGGCCGAGGACGTTTATGAGACCACAAACATTTCGATATGTCCCAGTCTTGTGCTATCACAGAAGATGGTAAAGAGGACTAGTACTGTTATAGCTGTTTCAGTGGGTCTCCCAAATCGCAATTGCGGCCTACCTTCTCACGGTTATTCGATCAGTGAACACAAACAGCAACAGATCGAGTGTCGGGGCGCGACAAACACAACAGATAAAAGCCAAGAGATTGCCAACCTGCTCGCAAAATTTCTCACGCTCAGAAATCTGGCTGGCTGTCCGGGCTGAGCTCTTGTGAGAAGAAAGGGAGAGCTCTCTTAATACGGCTTTTTAACTGACCGAAAGGCAAGTGCTACCGCTGTTGATAACATAATGCCGGTGGTAGCGGTGGTGATGGCGGTCCAAGCAACGAAGAATGCGGCCGCAGAGAGAAGAGCCCTTGTACAAATTATTACAGTATATGTGCCGCCAATAAAACGGCTTTGACACTGTAACACGCACGCCGCACGGACAAGTTACTACCTACATAAGGTTAGACGCTTAATGATGACGTCATAGGTGTCTCATCGACCTTGCGACATGACGAACTACGACGACACCATTCGTGCCTCGGCTATATTTCTTCACATCAAAAAGGAAATCCTACGAGGATTTCGAGGATTCAACTCCTCTAGGCGATAATACGTCGTCTAACCCTCAACCGACTACTTCTCATCAATCGGGAAACTTTGGTCAGAGCAGATACGTCAAGTATCACCACGTATCTCCTGGCAGACCCATAATAACGAACTACTGACTGATACTGAAGAGAAGCAAACTCTACGAGTGCCCATCATGTTTTCGTCGTGTTTTGGTCTACGAGAGCGGAATTCGGATAACAGGGACCCGGAGCAACAACCGCTACTCCCCCAGTATGAACAGGATACTCATCTGCAGCGAGAGGTTGCGAGGAAGCTTCACAGTTATCAGATGTACCGAGCGTTATCAAAAGGATATATGCCAAGCACTGAACAAGTGATTGTGAATCTTAGAACTCTGCTGGCCAGCGATGTGCTCAACCCGGACAACCCCGAACTCTCCAATAGCGGCCGGCGACTTGTGCGTCTGACCAAGCAGTGGCTTCAGCAGTTCATTGTACTCTTAAGCAACAAGAATGGCAAAGACCAGATACAAGACTTGATATGGTTCCTCGCCAAAAGTAGAGTGTCTGTTGACATCGATGACCTCAGCTCCAGAGTAAGAAAAGTCCAAGCGAAGGCCAACACCGCCGCAGCGTACCAAAGTCTGCGTACCATTGGATCCTTGCTTCTGACCAACCCAGAATTTCGGACGTTCCTCGGAGACCTCACCGTAGTCAGTAGAGAAATTTTCAAAGACTCAGCATTTGCTTTGCGTGATGCCGCCGACCAAGCTGGCAAAAAGATAGAGCCGTCACTCGAAGCCCAGGGGAACGCTGCACAACCAGATACCAACGGCCAACCCCCTTCTGCCCAGGATCTTGAGAATGGATTACAGGGCATTGCCCAAACAGTTGCGGAAAGTGGTGGCGACGTTGCTAATGCGACTGTCGAAAGTGCGAAGGACAAAATCTCCGGAGACGAAGGCCAGGCACTATTGAAGCGCCTCCAGGCAACAGTGTTGAATCTGAGGAAACGCAAGGACTACTCCGACTCGGTTTCAACGCTGTCACTCCTGATTAAGAGATACGCTCTGGTCTATTCACGCGCTGCAGAAGAAATCGTCAGCGCTGCCCAAGATGACCTGAGTGAAAACCAAGAGACTGACCGTGCATTGGCCAATCTTTGGGAGTTCGTCAAGAGTTTTGGGGACAGGAAGGAATGGGATAAGTGTGAGGAGCTTCTCCAGAAGGTAGTAAGCCATAAAGACCAAGATCCCGAGTTTGAGGACATGGTGCAGCAAATCGGTGATAGTATACAAAAGCTTCTCACAGATCCGGAGTTCTTCAGCAACGCCAACGAGAGAATCCAAGATCTCAGGAATAAGAGCAAGCAAGTAGGGTCTGAGAGCAGTTTAAGACAAGATATCGACCAGCTTCTCCAACAGCTATCCATCACATTCCAGGCTGTCCTTAGGGATGGTGACGTTCATAGCATCATTACGACTACCAAACGCATATTCGGTGTCATCTCGCCCCAGAATTCGGTGGGTAATGCAGATCTCATTCAGGATGCCTTGAATGTATTCATCCCTTTCGTCATCTCTGCCATTCAATATGTGCCCATTCCTCGCCTGGAAGTCAGCACTCCGGCCATTGACCTCCTACTGGAGAATCTCATCATCGAACCGGGCACTACAATAAACCAAACGTCGTTTCTTCCCTACCGGCTCAAAATCGAGACATACAATGACGTTGAGATCCGCAAAGCACGGTTTAGAACCAACACAAGCACCAAGCATCTGATGCTCATCAAGCTTGATGGCCTTTCCGCTCGCGCCGACGAAGTCGGTTTCTGGCTGCGGGCACATAGTGGTCTTTTCAGACTCGCGGACGAAGGCATTGTCAGCTTTTCTCTCGACGAACGGGGTATCGATATCCACTTAGAAGTAGAGATTTGTCGCGAGCGTCTGGAGCATATCCTTACGCTACGGGGAGTACGAGTGAAGGTGCACAAGCTGAACTACAAGGTTCGTAAGAGCAAGCTATCCTGGCTAAGCTGGCTGATCAAACCTATCCTGCGTCCCATCCTCCGGGCAACTATGGAGGTGCAGATGGCCAAGGCGATCGGCGACGTCATTCACGCCGGAAACCGGGAGCTGCTCTACGCCAGGGAGCGCCTCCGTGCGACGAGGATAGCCGGCCCAGATGACTTGTGGACGTTCGTGAAGGCCGTCGCGGCACGGCTGGTGCCCGAACAGGACCCTGACCTTTACACTCGCGTCGGCGTCGATCCGCCCGGCAAGGGCGTCTTTAGAGGAGTGTACACGCCCGCTAGCGTCGTCAAGATCTGGCACGAAGAGGCCGAGAGGGCGGGTGACAGGATTGAAGAGTTCGAGGCTGGGGGTTGGAGGAATGATGTGTTTGATACGCATGTTCAGAACCTCGCCTAATCAAGAGTGAGATGTTTGTTTCTTCGACTCAAACATATGCGTGCGTGTCTTTCTTTATGGACATCTTGCTATGAGATGATGTACATAGGTAGACGCTATCCCGGTCTGATGGACTACGATATCCGGTTCAAGGAGTTGTGTTTTCTATTCCACAAGTACAAGCGTTCATACGGGAATGACAATGGGAGTTAAATTAATGAGAAAGGGAAGCATTGATAGGAAGGATTCTACGGCCTTTGTCACAACAACTGCGACTCAGTGCTAGTTTTACTTACATCTCTTAATGGAAGTCAATTATATTCTACGGGATATAAGTCCCTAGTTGTTTCGGTATCCTGTGCTGCGCCAACATCTTATCATACCGTCTTTAAGTCTTCTATATGACATTGTACCTATATGTTCGCTATGGAACGGTGTACTGTTAGCGCATCCGTCTCATCGCCTATTTTGCTCTTGTCGTATAGTGGTGTCGAGTTTCCCTCCGATGCCGGCGAGGAGGCGGCTGTTCATGGTTTGCTAGTAGATATGCTGCTTAACATATTGATTCCAGGTGCAGACATCACTTTCTGGTCCCGGGTTTTCATGCTACTCTCAAAGGTCGCCACTTAATACCGAGTTCCAAAGGGGCCTTACTCTCACGACTTTGGAAGGCAGGATGTTATAGCTCTTTAACAGCGAAGAGTATGAGTTGACGGCGAGGTCTGTATAGTGTAGTATTAAGTAGGTACTATACCATTAGGAATAGGCGAGTAATACATAGGATATCCATATTGTATGCTGTATTCGCTTTTTGCAACACTGGTGTACAAGAATGCTGTCTCAGCAGGGTGCAAGTAAGTAGGTACTTAGGTATTGTGACAAGATTTTTTAATAAGTTCAGGTTCAAATGCCAGAAGCATCTCCTCTTGTCCTTCGATACTGCTGATGTCCTTCATCACTACTGCTGGTACCCGTCGTAGTCACGACACTATTGGTAGGTTGGCCGATGCCGATCTTGATGCCGCCTCGACCGCCGTCCTTGGGTGGCTCGATGCTGAGAGTACTCGAGGCGCTACCACGGCGCCTTTGCAGTCTGCCGCCTGTTGCCGCCGAGGAAGGGGACGACGTCGTGATATAGGAGGGCGAGTGCGAATGTGAGTGCGAATGAGAATGCGTATGTGTTAATTTGTTGTGAACGCCGTCTACGTTTATTACTGCCGCTTCTGCTGCTGCTGCTGCTGCTGCTGCTGCTCTGTCAAGGGACCTATCAGGCGTTGAGACGGTGTCTTCGTTGATAGGGGTTATGGGACGGGGGTACGGACGCGTTGGGTGTGGGTGCTGAGGCGCGAGCTCCTCGGGTACCACTATGGGGCTTCGTGTACCCTCTGTCGCTTTGTGCTGAGGGCCCGGCTCTTCTACCGTCCCGTTCTCTTGGCCATTAGACAAGACGGAGGCGGTGTCTGACTCTACCGCGTCGCTGTTGATCCGGATGCTGTGTCCATAGTTAGATTCAACTTTAGAGAATCCAGTGGCAACGATAGCAAGACTTACTGTCTAAACGTAGTCGAAGCTGACAAGCTCTTACTTCTCGCGCGAGCATAGCTTTCGTACTCTTTCAGAGGGTTGTCTGCGTTAGTGAAGTTGTCGAGAGCATCGAAGACATGTTGGAAGACTTGAGTGTTAGCATCTCGAGCCCACAAGAAGTCTAGATGTTCATAGTGAGGTATTTCAGTGGCGACAGTCCTCTTAGGAAGTTCTTTCAGTATGGCCTTAATGTCCACCAGGGAATCGCTCCCGCCATACACTATTACGATAGGCGTTCTGATATTACGGGTCGGGTACCTGGCGACCTTGGTGTACTTGTTCAGTGTGTTAAGACCCAAAGGCGTCTGGATATCGTCATCGAACATTTGGAACGACTTGTTCCGGATGATCTGAAACCAGTGAACGACGGATTTTGTGCTAGTGAACGAGTACAAATGCGGGTACGCCGCGAGTTTCTGACTGAGCGACATGTTGTTGGACTTCCAACCAAAGAGAAAGTTATTGCCCATGTCGATCAGTTTGATGAAAATAGGAGGATAGAGGATGCTCTGCCACGTAGTAGCGGAGCTGAGAATGGAGCGTCGACCAAAGAGAAGAAAGAGAACCTGTGGCGAAGCCTTGATAAGAGCGTCCACAATACCATTCTTCAACCCTGGAACCGACATGGCAGGCGCAAGCGCAATGAAGACATTGACCTGCTCGTTCAGCCTGGGATTGACTGACAAACTTGCAAATGCCTGGGTTGTTCCTTGCGAGAATCCGATGTAGGATAACGACGGTTGTTTAGTGGTATCGAGGATATACTGAATCGAATCTGGGATATCGTGAAAGGCGAACTCGTCGATGGAGAAGTTCCAGAACTGCGTCGAGCTCGGCGAACAATTGATAGATTTCTTGGAGTACTTGTTCCCGCGATTGTTCCCCAGCTGGAATGGCGTCAGTAAGGAGACCCTAACGCGGAGTTTCGAAGAACACACCCAGACGTCGAAGCCGCGCTCGACTAGGACAAATGGAAGACATCGTCGAGAGTCGGTCAAACAGACCCATACTTCACTATTCATCAGGAGACCATGATGAAGGTATACAACGCGCTTCTTAAGACTGGCTGGTCCGCTGTTGACCTTGATGTCTTCTTCGCCCTTCCTGTAAGCCAGCCGATGTAGACCGAGCAAGTAGCCATCTTTGGTTTGTACTACGTGCTCCTCGGCAGCATACCCGTAGGTAGCACAAAGCGAGACGAAATCCGGGGCATGTTGGATCGAGGTCGAGATCGCTAACGGTAGTGTTAGTAGTCTGAATGGTCGTCGAGTCTTTGAATTAAACGGGTACGCACATTTCCGTCGTTCTTCGGCCCTCTTTTCGGCGGGCGATGATACCCGGTTGAATATGCGCCGCGATACGTCGGTGAAGAGGTTTACAAGCGAGGTAGCTGGACAGTTTATCCTAGTCAGCAGGAGTAGGGCGTATTTTATTCGGTAAAATGAAAAGACAGGCGAAAGCAGCAGGACGGGGTTCTCATACGGAGCGCAAGTGTGAAGATTCGAATGATGGCCTCAAAGCCAACAAATAAGAACGAGCCAACCAAGGCGACATATTCCGTTCTGCAGTTGCTTAGATCAGTTATCTGCCACGGATCGTGAGCCAAAAAAGGGAGCCGAACATATTCAGTCGACCTATGAATGGCACAGGCATATTTGGACAATTATTCTGGTAGGATTCGGATGTCAAGTTAGGCGAAAATGAGCAAATAAGGTCCGAATAACAGTTCCTATTAGAATAATGAAGCTATAAAATGCTTCTGGATCGTCACCGCGCTACCGCAGTCTGATCATCATTTTCCCACGATGATGAAGTTACTATATATACAATCCACGAGAGAAGATAGTGGGAGGGAGAACCGTCGCAATCTAATGTTGATCATTGTTGTAGGTGATGTCACATGCAAGAAATCGATTCACTGGAATGCCTCTGAGGATGGATCCCTGTCACATTAAGTTACTTACCTAGCTGTACTGATCATTTGAGATGTGCGGATACCACATTGCAAATACTAAGGTAGGTACTTGGGCTTATTTGGTAGTTTGATTAAACCTGTGCACATGAGGCTACGTTTACTTCTAGATATTTGAAATCGGCCTTCTCCTCCTCATTCGTTAGTCTTAGGGTTAACACTCTGGTAGATACCTATGTAGTGAGATACCAGAGAGCGACGGTTGAATTAGAATGACGCTATTCTGCTGTAGCTTCCCCCACAGGGATGTGAACGGGGACACTTAGTAATCCTGCAGACTGGAGACTCTTCCCCCCTCTTCTACATGCATAAGCTATAATGCTTGCATATATGGGATCTTTCAGTTGAAACAGCAGTTCTAGATAACATCGGTCGCAGATTATCTAATATGCCAAGATAGTATTTTGATAATTTGCGACAGCTTCTTCCAACCAAGCCGAAACCACTGTTTGCTTTTAAACTGCCAAGGCAGTTTCGTTAATTGTCATATAAGAAAGACTAGTCGGTAAGATGCCGAGCTCTTGTAAAGAAATACGTAAGTCTCAAGACCCTTGAACCTGCGATTGGGCTTCCCCAAAGCCTCGTTAAAACTCCGTCAGAATTATCAACCTTGCTAACAATTACGCCGTAGGAGCCGCGCTGGCACAATGCCTACAAGAATCGGAATGCGTCATGGTCCAACGACACACAGCCGCCGAATGCCTGCGGTCCCCCTTATCCGAGACCCTACCGACAAAGTGCCAACAGCTGAAAAAGGGCTTTGGCGAGTGTCGCCGGGGCATGATTGATATGCGCAAGCGATTCCGCGGCAACCAGCCGATCACGTTCAAGACACTCGAGACGGCCGAGCAATCCGGCGAAGGATACCAACTGTATGCCGGCCGTTCCGCCTTCTCCGGTACCGTACGGGCTACCGACGGCAATGAACCCGAGCCAAAAGACTGGCGGGAGGTCGAGAATGAGAAGTACCGCGCAGATCAAGCGCAACAGCAGCAGCAAGCGAATAAATAAGAGCGAATTGGCGAGAGGAAATCTCTCGGCTGTATGAATACGAGGACCGCGAAGATATCCCAGGGCTGTAGATTGTATTATGACGATGCATTGGGCGGCGTTTTCGAGGATTGCAAACACCTACTTCGCTTTGGAGTTACATATATTGCGTGTACTGTATATTTCATGAATCCATTTAGTAGCGCAAGAGCCTCGTATTGTAGGGCGTTGCATTATTCCTAATGAGTTTGCTGGTTGAAGAGTAACACTGCATCTACCGAGGTCATTTCTCAATCCTAACAGAGAGATTTTGAGTTTTTGCTTCTTTACTCTACCTAGGTAGACCACCGTCGAAATACAAAGTGGTCGACTACGGGTCGCCCTTCGGATCTGAGGATAACTAACTTGAGCGCGTTTCTGGCTTCAATGACACAACATGGATCTCTCCAAAGTGGGGGCCTGTTCTAGAAGTCTTTGGATCTACTTATTAGGTGTATCCCATATTTCTCGGAGTGTCTTACTGAGCCAGCTTTGGTCTCCCCAAGTTGCATCTGCAAGTCAAAATTCATATGTTTGGCTGATTTCCTGCTAACAGGGCAAATACTTATGCAATTAAACCATAAGCACGCGCCCACTTGCCCATCCCGGCAGTCCTCTTATCCTGCCCTTCTCCAGAATTCGTGGACTTAACACAATCTTACGAAGTTTCACAGCATTCAGCCAGAGTTTGGTCATAGGGCCTCGACACCTATATACAGAGCTACAAGTTGAGTAATCTTAAACATAACAGAGGATTGAGAAGGGTCCAGACCCGACTGAGGGCTTGCTCTATCAACCACTTAGAACGTCGTGAAGGTCCCTGTTTTCACTCTTGTGCCTCGTTTCCTAGTGGCGGTTCCCCTCGTGACCTCATGGTCTGTCTTGTCCACGCTTAGTTACCTACTACGGCTTATCCTGGAGTCCACCTACCTTAGGAAGTATATTAGCTGTCTGTAGGGACACGAACAGGACGAGCAAACGTCCCTTTCCTGCAGGACAATGACGAAAGGATAAGTCGACAAAAGCCGTAATGGGCTATTCTTTTCCAATCCTGTATATATTTGTTGTCGTCCCCGGCTCAGCTACAGACAATTCTATCTTTAGATGCTGGAAGACGACACCCCACTCCGATTTAGACATACGCGTGGACGCAATATTGCCGTCGCCGCGATCGTCGTAGTCGTCTTCATTATTTTCTTAAGCCACATGCGGCCCAATATAGCATCCCGACTATCTCCACCCTTTCGTGCCCTCTCCAGACCAGGCACAATAGGCGAGGCGACGAACACTACCAGCGTCGCTGCCGTTGCCAGAATGGCGACCTCCGAAATGACGGCCACCACGAGCCCAAGGAAGGATGTTAAAGAGTCCTATCCGCACCTCTCGAAATTGCCCTCTTCGCTGCTGCCGAAAGTACCATCCTCGAGCGAAACCCCGCACGATAAGACCCGACGAGTGATCATAATCGGCGATGTTCATGGGCATCTCAAGGCGCTGCGGGCTCTCCTCCGGGAAGCCGAGTTCTCCAGCTCACACGACACCGTTATCTTTACGGGCGACATGGTGAATAAGGGCGCCGATAGCGCCGGGGTCGTGGAACTCGCTATGAAGATCGGTGCGTACGGTGTGCGTGGGAATCACGAGCACCGCGTGCTGGGGGCTTGGTTGAAGGAGCAGCGGAGACAGCGCTGGCGAAAGAATAGGGGTAAGCAGGGGCGAACGGCTGGGGAAGCGGAAGACGAAGAGGGAAGCGGAGAGGAAGTAGGCGAGGATTTGGCAACGAAGACGAGTGATCTTGGTCCGGATTTGAACGGAGTTGGAGGCGAATCTTCAGCTGCGAGTGCGGACGAAAGGGATATCGAGGTCTCCAAAACCCATGCCGGAGATCTTGCCACGGCAGCGTCTCTGAAGCCCAGACATCGAGCATGGCTATCCGAACTCCCTCTGATGCTACGAATCGGCGATCTGAGTCCGTGCTACGGTGACATCATGGTCGTGCACGCGGGCCTTGTCCCAGGACTTCCCTTAGAATCGCAAGACCCAAATGCCGTCATGAACATGCGGACACTTCTTGCGCCTCGCCACCATTCACATAGCGTCGCCGGCTCTGAAGCACGACATGACATCCAACAACAATCTCTCGCGACACGAGATGACGAAGACAGAATTATAAACCTACCTCTACGCCAGAACCCGATCGAAAACACAGAGCAAGCTCACCAACAGGAGCAGTCTCAAAGCCCTTCAGACATCTTAATCCCGAGCCCGACTCGGGAGGGGAAGCCCTGGGCTAAGCACTGGACATCGTACCAGAAATCTCTCCCGCGGGGTTCGCGTCGCACGACCGTAGTCTACGGTCACGACGCCAAGGCGGGGTTGCAGATGCGTCGGTACGCCTTTGGGCTGGACAGCGGGTGCGGGAATGGTAACAGGCTTACGGGTGTCATATTCGAGGTCACTCCTGCTGCTGATAATGGGGCGAAAGAAAAAGGGGGAGAAGATGCTGCTGCTGCTGCCGAGTATGAGGATCTACTCGAGCACGAGTATGAAGATGACGAGGATGAGGGTACGCAGGAGGGTGAGAATGAGGACGAGCACTTACGCGGCGAGAGCCATGGCAAGAAACGAAAACCGAAAAAGGGTCCCAGGATACGACACAGACTCGTCAGCGTTTCATGCGCAGAAGCTTCTTAAACACCTCTGTGAAGTTTCTCGTAGCCCCCCATTTAAAGAGGGAAACTATTCTAAAGAATGGAAAGGAAAAGGGAAGGTATTTCAGGAAGTTGTGAAGGGATTTGGGAAGTGTGAAGTGTTTACTACATATGAAAGGGAAGTGGTTTTGGAAGTTATAGATGAATAGAAATGCCCCCTCACTCTTCGCCCCATCTTACCAGGATATGGTGACACATGGATAGATCAACCCGCCCAAATGTGCAGGAAGCTTTTAAAGGGAAACACTTGTAGGATTGTTCGGTGGTGTTTATTTACGCTGCATAAGATTGAGTTCTTTTGGACATCTCTTTTCAACCTCCCTATATGAATAAATAGATACACAATGCCTACATCCCAGCCTACATAACCTACTTACTACCCAGGCACTTATAAGCCAAGACCTCGACCAGCCTGTTTTACACATCTTCAATCAGATCAAAGTCTTCTTCCTACAATGATATGCGTGTGTGCAATGACGCCTGACATAGAGCAGTTGAAAAAGAAATGAGGGTGACTGCTCTTCATTTTTTGTTCTACATTGATGGTATGGACTCCTTTTATTAATAACCATTTAATGAATCCCCCCTTCGCGTGCGCAACGCAAAAAGATATACCCAGGTATGTGTTCCTTAAGCGGCAATCTTCTTCTTGATGATATCCTTGAGGGTGACGGCGTCGGCGGCGAACTTGCTGATACCCTCGCGCAGCTTCTCGGCAGCCATCTGCTCCTCGTTGAAGTCGAAGCGGAACAGCGCCTCGTCGTTGATGTACGACTTTTTGGCGATGTCCAGCGAGGTGGCCCTGGAGGCATCGAGCTTCTTCGGCACCTCGGCGGTGGAGCTCAGGAGCTCCTCTAGGAGGTTTGGCTGTATTTTCACGAAAATGTCAGCTGTCAGTTCTTCTCTTTTTCCTTCCTCGCTCTCTTCATTCAAAAGATATAAGAACCCGAAGATCGCTCTAAGGAGAATCACTCACTGAGATGGTCAGGTAATCGCAGCCGGCCAGCTCGGTAATCTCGCCAATGTTACGGAAAGAAGCGCCCATGACAATGGTCTTATAGCCGAACTTCTTGTAGTAGTTGAAGATGTGCTGGACCGACTTGACGCCGGGGTCCTCCTCCTTGCTGAAATCCCTCTTCAAGGCGGCCTTGTACCAGTCAAGGATGCGGCCGACGAAGGGGGAGATGAGGAAAGCGCCAGCCTCGGCGGCGGCGATGGCCTGGACGAGCGAGAACATGAGGGTTAAGTTGCAGTTGATGCCATGGTCGCGCTGCAAGATCTCAGCGGCCTTGATGCCTTCCCAGGTGGAGGCAATCTTGATCAAAATACGGTCCTTGGAAATGCCCTGCTGCTTGTATAGCTACTCAGACACGTCGCGTCAGCGGGTTCCTCGCCAAAAAGACATGAGATTCGGTGAACATACATCGATAATGTGTAGGGCCTTGTCGACGGAAGCCTTGGTGTCGAAGGAGAAACGGGCATCGACCTCGGTAGAGACCTTGCCGGGGATAATGTTCAGAATCTCCTTGCCGAACTCGACGAGAAGTCTGTCAAGAGCGGCGTCTGTTTGGCTGTCAAGATCACCGCCCTTGGCCTTGGCGTAGTCGACGGCGTTATCGATCAGCTTAGCATACTCAGGCTTCTTAGAGGCGGCGAGAATGAGAGAAGGGTTGGTGGTGGCATCTTGAGGCTTGTACTTTCCAATGGCTAGTCATTGTTAGTTAGGACACAATAAAAGCAGAGCAGTAGCCGTGAAGTTCCTTAAATGGCATTGGTATTCGGAATGCGGGATGAAGGGCTAAATAAGGGCTGACGGGAGAAGGGACTTACTTGCGAAATCACCTAAGAAATGTCTCAAGTTAGTGTTTACCTACAGCCGATTTTCCCAAGGAGGGGTTGTTGTCCCCGGTGAGAAACATACCGGAGTCGCACACCACCACCTATTTGCGAGGTATAACTGTCAGCAGGCGTATCAAGAAATTGTATATACATTAAGCTCAGTTGTTAGGGGTTAGCTTGAGCTCTCTCGAGCTCTCAAGCTTCGTGGTTGCGGCTGGATGACGACTTCAGCGAGCTCGAGGCTACTGCTAATCCGCCACGATGGTCGATGGAGGGGTAATGTTCAAGCTTGAAAAGACTCACTGTGCCAGTGGCCTTCAGTTGATCTAGGGAGCTGGTCATCTTGCTTGTAGTATCTGGTCGGTCAAGTAAAATACGAAACTGATCGTGTATATCACTCGATTAAGACGAATTGTAGAGGAATGGAATCGATTTGGGCGTTGTTGTTCACTTGAAAAGCAGAAGCATAAAGCAATGACAGAGGATGCCAACTCCTTGGGGCTGCCACTATTTTATCAGGTCCAACCTGGACTTTGGCACTGTATTACGTTGGCGTTGGCGGGGCACGTCGGCTCCGGGGGACTGAACTCAGGCTATTGGTCTAGATGACTATTCGTCGACTATCACCGCCGACCACTTTTTTTTCTCGGGAGGGGCGACCTTTTGATGGCTGCGAAAGCGCAGCGTCATTTTATTGTGTGTCGTATTGTATCTCGTCTGGTCATCTGCTCATAGCCCCGAAAATTTCGCCCCCTGGTCTTCTAAGTATGTACTGTACGTGTTTTTCCGTAATGTTCGAGATGGTGCTATCTGCTGCCACTATCGTCCCGTCATCTACACGGCTATCCAGGCTTTCCGTCGCAGCCAGAGATATGGCATCGCCTACTGATGGATCCTCTAAGTTAGCGTTTTGCTATCTTCGACTGTGTTTACTTGCTCCATATTCATATCGTTTTTTTTTTTTTGGACTTCCACCATCAGCACAAATACTTTGTGGTGTGAATCTGATCTAACTTAAGAGAGAGAGGGATGCTCTAGTCTCGAAACGTTTCTAAGGTCCACAGTATTGCCAAGCTCTCCCATCTTACTATTGTCGACTGCGGTATTTGGAAGCTCCCGAATCCAACATGAAATAAACAAGCGAGTCTCGCAAAGAATACTTCGTTATGGCCTCCATGGCAAACAGTAGACTCTAAACGGCAAGGCTGAAGAAAAACAATATTTGGAAAATATGTTACGAAAGCTATTTATGGTATCGATGTACTTGTAACGGTTGCATTTCCGACCGTGCTCTTTAATCGGTCCTGTGAACATGCTTAGTGACCATGCCATCCAAATCTATCGCCAGGGAAGAGGCGCACATTTTCAGGGTCCCCTTGGCACGTGGGGGAACAAGCCATGCATGATTGGTCATCACACTAGCTTACTAGGTTAGGAGGTTAGGAGTAGAAGCTTTGTGCGAAGTTTAGGAAGCCAACTACTGTAGGGAGCCACTCGTACTACTTTTCATAATGAAAGAGTAATTTTCTGGCTCCGGTATGAAGCTGTCACAGCATAAGACCAGGAGCAGTGTTTAATCATCGTCAGCGTCTTAACCATTCATTGCATATCTATTCTCCGCTAGACATGGTGCTACCCAGCTCCATACTTCCATGAGTCTTGAGAGAACTCGTAAACGGGTCAACATGCAACTATCTAGAAATATGACAAGGCATCATGGATGTAATTTTCCCCCATCTGCTGCGGGTTTCGTGCCTATCTGAAGGGAAATGATGAGAATCATAATCAGCCCGCCCCAAGTGCCATTTTCCAGTCCGGCCAAGTTTTCCTACCTAAGAGAGCCAAGTGTCTTGACCTCATCACATCTTCTGCAATCCCAGCTTAGTCTTCGGTGATATCGCCGTACTGCCACATGCCACGTCGATCGGCTTTTGCTTCGGCTTCAACCTCTCGCAGCTTCTTCAGCACTTCCTCGGAGGCACGGCCCCTCTCCCACGTCTTCAGCTTCTTCGGTACCAGGGCGTAGCCATTAGCTACCACATCCTTGTTGATCGAGTCCGCAAAGGTGGAGGAGCCGCCCTCATCGAACAGAGTGATGTAACTGAGGCCCTCCTTCGAGTCGATGAAGTCAAAGCTGGCAACTAGAGTCCGCCCGTCGGTAGCATCAGCAATGAAGTCAATAGCATCACGGAAGTAGTCGGTCGCGGTAGGAAGTTGGATGAACGAGAGTGCAGCATCGATTGCCTGCCCCTTCAGTTTCTGAACTGTGAACTGTGGCTGATCCAAAGCGCGAAGATTAGCCCAGGGAATGTGCTCACCGTTGCCGTAATCGATGTATACGACTTCGGCAACCTTCGCATTGCGATCATTCGAGCGTACGCGAGCCCGGTACCATTGGCCGTCAGCAGAGAATTTGGCAGCGACGTAGTCACCGGTCTTCGGCGGTTCGCCAAGCGGCTTGCTGTTCTTCGAATCCAAGTGGAATTTCTTGAATTCGTTCATCATGATCTCGAGAGCAGACGTGCCCTTACCGATCTCCTGTATCTTGAGCTTGCCGTTGGAGTCGATATTGGTGACAACGACCTCCCGATAATCGGCGGCCTTCTTGTCAGCAGCTACCTGATCGGTCGCAGTCTCCGGAGGGGAACCCTCTTCGTCGTCGTTCTCCTCCTGGGACGGGTCCCAATCGTGCCATAGACCCTTGCGGCCTTCCTTCGCTCTCTGTTCGGCGGCTAAGAGGTCATTGGCATTGCCAGCCTTTTCAGCTGAGTATTGGTGAACCTTGGCAAGACCTTCCTCTACTAGAACCTTAGCGAAGCTTTCACGGTTAATGTAGAGGTCACCAATGAAGCCACCGACTTTGTCAATGTCATAAACGTCGATCTCACAGTCACGCTGATTGCATCGGCGATTGGCAAGATCTAAAGCTTCCTGTCCAAATGGCTCACCGCTCTCTCCACTTGACCGAGGCGCTCTTGGCGCACGAACGCCAGCCAGCACCATCGTGATCTTGACACCTTCACGAGGAATCAAGATAGTGAATCGCGATCCGGCCTTGCAGAAGTCGACAATACCAGGAACCTTCTTTTGGCGGGATAGAGTAGAAACTTGAATCTTTGCCCTCTGCACGGACTCAGAGGCGTCCACGTATGTCTTCGCCTTTGACGGCTTGTCCGACCATATTCCCTTCTTCTTCTCCTTTGCTTCTTCCTGGGCTGCGAGTAATTCATCGTAGTTGGGAGCTCTATCTGTGTCGTCCTTTCTGTGGCGGATCACGGAGCACCAGCCATCCTGCACGAGTGCAAGGTTGATGTTCTTGCCCTTTTCAGTTATGGTGGCCACGTCCCGCGCTTCGAACTCTTCGCTTGCAGGCTTCGATCCATCTACCGAAACTTTGACGTGTTTGCCGATCAGCTTCTTTCGGAGATATTCCTTGGCTTCATCTCGGAATGGAGCCTCTGATGGCTCGCCAGCACGGGGCCCTCGGACACTGCTAAGGCTAATTCGCTTTTCATCTCCTGTCTTTGTGCGAACGAAGATCGTATCCGCACTCACGACCTTGGAAACAATCATATCAGATGTACCGCCACCTGCGGCTTTGGCTACGTGGCCCTTGTGCAAGCGTAGTTTGGCGGCTTGTGCCTTTTTCTCGGCTGCACGCAGCGCAGCCATTTTCGGACCCAGCATGGTTGAGTGGGAATCGTTGCATCGTGCAAGGCCATCGGAAAGGAGGAACTCGGCAATACTGCCACGGGGGTGTATAAGTGAGGCGATGAGCTGTCCCTGCTGGCTGATGCCTACTATTTCCACCTTGACATCTCGCTGCAAAAGTCGCTGCTCAACAAATTGGCGTGCCTCGTTGCCGAACTCTTCTGCTCCCTGTGTTTGACCAGTTGATGCATTGACACGCTCTGTTGCCGGGGTGCGAATACCGGCAACAAGAGCCATGGCTTGAAGGTGTGACTTATCAGACAGCTTGAGTCGCACAAGGCAACGATCGCCGCTCAGTACACGTTCGACAACTCCGTCTACGGTTTTGCCCTTCCACTGGTTGAAGTCGATGGAACCAATGTCATTCTTCACGTCAATTACTCCGCCGGTACCGGCCCAGACTCCTTTGCCTTCGCTTTTCGCTTGTGACTCCAGATTTCTCAATGCCTCGAGACGATCCAGAATATCCTCAGACTCCTCCTTCCGGCCAGCATCCTCTCTGATCTTGAGCCAGCCGGCCTTGACAAGTTCGTCGGGAATTTGAGTACCATCCTGCAGTCGAGCATAGCCATACTCACGTCCTGAAGATGGGATGGTGTAGAGAACAGTGCACTGAATGGGCTTGCCAATTGTCAAAGTGCGAAGGTGTTCTCGCGACTGGAAGGCGAATGGTTCGTCGCCCTCCCTTTTTAGACGAGGTCCGGTGACGAAAGCCAAAGAAAAGGTCCGCTCGGCATTTGGATTAGTCTGACTGGTCAGTACTAAGGTATCGCCGCTCAAAACCGACTTTACGTTAGCAAAGAACTGCTTCGCCATGTTAGTCGATGTGAGACGCAGGTTGCAGTCCAAATAGACCAGCTGCAGAAAGCAAAACCGAAACAAGTGCCTACGAGTTTCATCAGCAAGGTGGTTATCAATCTGAGCATATGTTGTGTGCGCCGGCTGAAAGCTAGAGACTAGTCCGGCAAAGGAGATAGCTGGGAGGAAAAAGAAGTCCCGGCCAGTTTCGCCGACTGCTCAAATAAACAACATGAATTTACGGACCGAGATTCGAGATACGATACAAGAAGCTTCTGTTATGTATCGGGAAAACGGTGGGATTTTGGGGGGAGGAGATGTGGGGGCTACGTAGTATAAACAAGCTGCCATTTAGCTTCTCGTTACGTACGTAGGCGGTAGGGAAGGGCGATATTCAAGGGTTGAGTGAGACGGGGTTTGCGACCCAACAAAGCAAAAAGTTTATGATGTTGACCACGGCTCAGAATGATAATTCCAGGTGCCTCGAGGCGAATGTGTGATCGAATGCAGGAGGCTGAGAGTTTGTGAAAATTGTAGTCCGACGAGAGGAAGCTTTTGTTCGGAGCTTTGGCAGCTTGGTGAAACCCAGCTTGATTGAAGAGAGCGGTGTGTTGGACGAGAATAGCAAGTTGGAACAGTGTTAACTTACTCAAAGACGCAGAACCGCAAGAACAAGTGAGCGGACAGACTGTAGCTCACAGTCCGAAAACGACAATCACTATACAATAATCACTAGCTGCAATGGATTTTGGTGAGGATTGAACAGACTGTGGCAGACAAGGGGATCTCGGCGAAGATGTTGTTGTGTACTCGATTTTGACAGGTTGCACCAAATCAAGTTGTGTGGGGAAGAGACTGGTCAACTCAAGATCCATGGCAGCCATGATTGTGCATTTAATGGCTAACAGTGGCGGCCACCTGCAGCTACCTACCTTGAATGCACCACAAAAGGAGAAGCAGCCCTGGAGGTACAGACGTATGCTGTACTAGTAATTGCTTACCTACATTCTTCCTGGGTAACCTACACCTTATTACTCTACATAGTAGCTGGATCCCGAGTACCATAGCACTGCTATTGCTCTGCAAAAGTACAAAGATTAGAGTAAGTCCTGAATCAGACACATTGTCTAAACAATGGTAATAGGTACCGTGCGCTGTGAAAAGGAGGGTTTGTTTTGGCTAGTTGATAGACAATAGCAAGAGCTTTCAATGTTCTTCAGATGTTACAGTAAGGCATTAACGGTTTCAAACTCAACCCGCTTGTACATATTCATCACCAAATACCTATATGTAATCTGTACCTACTTACAAGATGAACTTAACTTGGCAAGGGTGTTACTAATGAGGTTAAGCTAGGTAGGTACTTAGTACAGCAAATCTATGCTGTACGAAAGCTCAAATGGCGGGGGTCAGAGGCTCGATGGCATCATTGGCCAGTGCGGGGCGGCTTGTAATGTTCAAGTTCCTTTCTAGTAACTATTAACGTAGTATGTACAAGTTAAGAGGCTGTCTCGTTTTCAGGTTTGCACAAGCGTAGACATCTAGATAACTATTGTATTTGTACGCGACGGACAACCCTGCACTGTCTCTCGTTGACTACCAAACAATTCCATATTGACACACATGAATGTACATGGCAGACGGTAGACAGATGTAATGCTATGATTTAGGCTATTACAGACAGCAGATGGAACTATTATGATCAATTTCTCTTATTTTATTATATGTTGGACACAACGTGTGTTAAGCAGGAGTTTCTCAAGAAGCCTTTCCACATGATGAGCTATGTACTTCAAGAGATTACTCGTCCACTCCAACCCACCTTTGTCAATAGCCGTATCACTTAATCTAGTTGGCAATACCGATAACACCTGCGATGAGTTAGGAACCAAACTCATTATTCACGGTTTGTTCACACTTACCACAAGCAGGACGAGCGCCAGCGTTGCCAGTCTTCAGGGACTCCTCGTTGCCCCCCTTGCCAAGGTCATCAGTGCCGGCGTGGGTGACAACAGTACGCTATGCATTGAATAAGGTTAATAACCACGGCGTTCTCTACGGAATGTATGTGTATGTAAGGAAAGACGTACGCCAATAATGCTCTCGGGTCCAATCAGCTTGACAAGGCTATCCTTAGTGGAACCCTTGGCATTGCCCTGTCCATCAGTTTCGATGTTGCCCAGATCGCCGACGTGTCGGGTCTCGTCCGTGCGATCACCATGGGTCTTGCCGTGGGGATTGACTTCAGATATGTTAATACGTTGCTAATTCGTTGTGTTGTGGCTGGTCAAGATAGATTGACATACAGTGCGGGCCGGCAGAGGTGCAGCCGTTGGTGTTGTCGCCAAAGGTGTGGATGTGGAATCCACGCTTCGCGTTGGGATCGTGGCCGCTGATATCCCACGAGATAGTGGTAGGCTCCGATTCCGAAGACTGCTCGAAGGTAACGGTGCCGTTGACCTTGGAGTCACCACGGAGGACAGCGACTGTTGGCAGACGACCTCATTAGCGACCCTTTTCAATGGTATTTATGGAAGATGGTGGTCTAGAACAACACCCTGACTGGAGCAATGATGTAGTCCGACACAGCCGTCGAGTCAAATGGCAACCCTGATGGCCAGAAACGGCTCCAAATCCAGCTGTCTGGTCTAACTGCCACGAGGAGTAAGGTTACCATGTGGCATGCCTGCGCGTCATCAGGGTCCCAGAAATGCCTGCAACCATCTCGGGAGTTGGATCTTGCGTAGTTGGATAGTGTTGAAAAACATGCGCAATTGTGCTCGTCTAATCTGTCGGTGCCCGGGATTGGCGGGATTGGTGGGATCAAGAAAAATCCGATTGATGGACAGAGCAAAACTTACCAGCCTTGACCATTTTGATTAATTGTTACAGGAATCTCGGGATTAGGTATTGAATTTGTTTTGTTGCTTATACTTTCTTGCAGTTAAAGAGAGCAGAGCAAGTTGATGATGGTCAGAAAAGATGATTTGGTTGTTTTGGAAGCGGGGAGGAGGGGAAATAAGAGAGCTTCCAACTAATTTGTACCTACTTTAAGACCGCCCACTTGGACAGGAGGGGGGCTTACATTCACCCTAGAAACTGCCCGCCTGTGCGATATGATGCTCTCCCGGGCTCTGCTCGGAATACACGCTACCTAGATACCACTGCCTGCATACACGTAGATACTATGTAGGTATATGCTGAATCTAGCAAGTACCGATCATGCAGCTAAGAAGAATACTCTGGACAAAACTAACCTACTGCCTTGGTAATAGATGGTGAGTTCTATGATCTATCTAATCTTTTATTTAATGGCCAACAAACCACCATGCTACTTTTGTACCAGCATTAGTACTCTATGGCTATCTCTTCATGTTAGCTTTTATCAAAGCGATACTTTGCTTTTACCAGGCACAGATTACAACGAGAGTGGCTCGACTCGGAAGAATTAAGAAGAGAAAGCCAGAGAGACAGCCCCATAAAATGGCTAACCCAGGTCAGTTTCGTCATACCTACGGTAGGCAGGTCGTCTCCAACGAGTGCTGACAAATGGTACCTATCCTTAGGTAGGTAGTGAAGAAGGCACAAGGTCCTGAAGCTTCGGAGCTTACAGATTACCGCATACCTACATCTGCAAATGCCCCGGATCTCGGAGCGGGTATTGCTAGGCGTGTTGGTGGTGTAGATGTCTTTGCGCAAGAGACCACCTCCAACTGGACATTCCCCTCGTATGCACCAAATGAACCAAATATTTAGAATTTGATGCTTAGATTTGACGCGTCGTAGACATATTTTTATTATTATTGAGATGGACGATTGCTGCGTAGGGTACTCCCTTCAAGCTAGCAGTGTCTTAATCATTTTACCGTCAGTATTGTACCTATTCCTGGCCACGAGCTATACTGTACATACATAGTACAGTGTATACTGTACCTTACCTTAGTATACACTACTGTCAACATCCACCGGATATTCTCTTTGAAGGAATAGGGAAGGCCTCGAGCTACGTGTTATATAACAGACGGCAGATAGTCAATTCCAGAAGTATTCTAGATGTTATTCCAGCGATGCCTTTCTTAAAGGCGGCATATGGATATAGATCTTGGAACACTGTGCCACGTCTTTACCTGCCTCAGGTTATGTAGGTAGGCACCTCTATAAATACATGCTTCAAGTAGTACACGGAGGTGCCGAGGTATGCATTTCATCCTCTTGCACACACATCTCCTCCCTACAACAACCGACTTCTTTATGCTTGTGTCCGTAGGCGAGTTAACTTTGAACTTGTTGGGTCAGAATTTCAAAGAGCCGAGAAACTAATGAGGCTACTACTACCTACCTCATGGCGGTGCTTTATCTCCTCTCATGTATTTGACAGGAATTCGGCCGTGCAATTGAGGCCCAGCAGATAAGATGTGACTTCATTGCATATAGCTCAGCCACACGGGACGCATGTGTTCACGGCTGAGTCTTCTACTGTAGGGCTGGGCTTCTAGACTGTGTCTGGTGATCCGGGGACGAATTTTCATTGGCACTCAAAACCTGCCTCCTCACTCTACAGATCTGTAGAGTAAGTTCCTCGTAAAAACTGCTTCCTTCTGCCCAGGCTCTGACCAGGGTCTTTGTTGTGGGAGAGCGGGGCTACTTGGCTACCTAGAATTGCTAACTGCCTTACCTACATGGTATGCTGTACTTGTACGTAGGTAGGTATAGGCTTAGGTTGTTGGTTTCAGGTTGGCGTATAGGTGGCTGCCTCTACCTACATCCATGCCTACTACCTATTAACAGAAGAACAAGTCTGGGGGAATGCCAGCACCTGCACCTGCACTTGCACCCACTTTTCCCTCGTCAATCCCAAAGAAACGATCCGTCTGAGGAGGGTGATGAGATACCTAAGGCGAGAGGGAGGGTCCGTCTCCTCTTAATTCTCATACATACTTGATCCTACATACAAACTTGATCTCTACCTACCTGACCTTCGCACACCTGCCCTACACACTTGAGCTGCGTTCTCGCTCAAACCTCTTGCTCATCTCGAATTTACCTGTGTATGCTGTACACCCTACTGAAACTATGTTAACGTCAGTTTAAATATAAATGAACCAATACACCAGAAGCGTGTGACAAGTGTTAGTCATGTCCAGCTCTATATCAACCCTTTCCGCACAAAACCCTCCCACCTAATCTTACTACGCCCTTGCCAACAAAACCGACGACACTCTGAGGCGGCTTGGCTCCCAGCATTCCACCTAGGTAACCTCCACGCCCACAGTGCACTCTTATCTTGCATCGCCAACGGGCTGTATAACACCGCAACTGTAGTGGTTGTACGCTAATCGCCGTGAATGTCATCGGTTGCGCTTTAGAATTTGATTTAGGAGGGTAATGCCTCCATTCCCAGTGTATGTGGCTGGTGGTATGTGCTGACGAAGAATGAAGGTGCGCCGACGCATTGGCTGTTTGATCGCACTTCGTTGTTTAGCATCGTTTTCGCACAACGATTTTTCACGCCAGCCTTAATTATCCCGGCACCCTTGATCGCATTAGCTGCCGCAAATCGAATCTTCTTTGCCGGTGCTTCAGCTCTACATACTACACCGCCGTTGGTTTAGGTGTCGCGGCGCCGCACTAGGTTACCATCAACATACGCCGCGAGGACAAACGTATCGGTTCCCGGCCAGCCATCAATGTAATCCCATTCTTCGCTCATTTCCTGACATCATAGACCCTGCTAGTAGCGCCCTTTATTTGCCGGCGTGGCCTTTCGAGACGATATATCTATTGCGCAACACGTCGCCATGTCTTTCCGTGGCGATGACCAGCGCCGCTATGGCCATGTCCCGCCCGTGCAATATCCAACTGCAAGTCAGCAGTCGCAGGACCAGTCTGCTTACCCCATCCGGAGTCCAAGTTTCAATAATGGCGATGAATCCAGGGAGTTTTCTGCGCCCCCTCGCCCGCCGTATCACCCTACACTAAACACGACTGCGAGAGGGCCTGGGGACCACGACGAGTTGTTCCTGGTAGCGAGCCCAACAGTCGAGGCCAACAGAGTACATCACAGCAACTCAAATGCAGCCGTATCTCGTTACCAACATTCTTCTTACCAACCACAGTCTCCACCAACACCGTCAAGCTATAATCCGCAAGCCTTTGCCCGCACGCAGTCTCAACACGTACCGCAGACCCATCACAGCGCTAATCAATGGGGTCAGTCGAATATACCAAGCGCTCCATATAGTCCAACTGCGACAACGGGTGGCTTCTCTCACGCACCTTATAATCCTGCCGCATATTCAAATTCTTCGGTTCCCCAGCGCCAGACAACGCACGCAGGTTACAGCACTAATTACAATAGTCCACCGTTGAATTCACCGACCAGCCAGTCTCCTTATTTCCAGTCGCAGCCGACGTACGCACCCCAATCGACTCAGGGTACGCCACAGGCGCCGATACATTCCCCCCCAGCCACGTACCCGGGCTACGAGCAGGCATCGACAGCTTCCACCTATGGATCTAATAATCATGTGAATGCCACTGCTTCCTCTTACGCAGCCACGTACGAGCCCGCTCAATCTCAATTTACATCACCATACTGGGGAAATGGTAGAAGCCCTCCTACAACCTCGCATTCTTCTAGCTCACAAGCACCATATCCTATATCATCCCAGATGCCTGTCGGTCCGAGCTACCATTCTTTTTATGTTTCTGATTCCAACTCTAACTCGACGTCTTCCCCCAAACATTCTCCACAAGCATCACCTGGACTCGCACGACACCCAACCAATGCGCCCCTACCTAGTAGACCTGTCGACGATATCCCCTTCGGCTCTCACGGCTTGAACGGCACTGGTGGGTCCGATTATCATGAAGAGCGTCGTGCCCAAGAGGACATAATGCACGACATCGAGGCTGAGCTTGGGAGAGTCAGCGTGAATAACCGGCCTAGTGGGTACGATCAACGCAATGGTCGATATAGCGATAGTTACTCCGAGAACCTGCACCGTTTTCCCTCTGGCGCAAGTTATCGTTCTACTGCAACTACGGTCAATACTCCAGACGATGCTCCCGGCGTCGACCGTTACTCGTCAAACGCTTCTACCCTCAATAGGAACAATTCGAGGAACCCTAACGCCATCCTCGAAGACGATGAGAGTGACCCTGAAGGCGCGGCTGGTGTTTGGGCATTGCAACAGGCAGAGGAAGACGACCGACGCTTCACCACCGTTGGAAGCGCTTCTTTCCCTCTATTCAGCCAGCCTGAAGTGGCAGTTCAGCCACACCTCGCGACTCACAAGGAGGAGCCGAGCAGTGATAGCGATTATGCGGCAATGGACTTGGGCCTTGCTGGTGGTGGATACCCTGGTTACCTCAATTATGACAATAACCTGGGCACTCCCCCAACCAACGAAACGATGCAATCCGACGTGCAGGCTATTCATCGCAATCATGCTTCTCAAAGGAGTCATGATAGTACAAGATATCCTGCTTTCGAGCAAGCGGACGTCGATTATGGAGGAACCGGAGGCCTTCATTCTCCGAAAGCGCACCGTCTTAGTTTCGATGAAGGCGACGAACGCGTTTCACTTCACTCGAGGGAAAGTGGCAGTGATTCACCATCTAAGGAAGATTATCCCGATATGTTTTATCACCCGGGAATTGGAAACAGGCCATTGCCAGCTATCCCTGCCGGATCAGATAGTAGCTCCTTGCTCTCCGTACAATCGCCGAATCGAACTGGCCAACAACACAATTATTCTTTTAGCGCTGATTCTCGGTCTCACGCGGGTCCTGATGCACAGTATGGACAGAACGCGCAGCAACTGCAAGTCGAACGGTCTATTTCATTGTCTAGCCATAGCACATCACCCCAGGTTCAGCCACCAGGGCGGTCTAAAACCGATGCCGCTGAAGAGCGTAATGCCAGAATGAGACAGTTGAGGCAGCAACAACAGATCGCAGCACATCAGGGGTTGTTGTATGAAGGTTACGAAACTGGAACCCCTTCATCAGTCAATTATGATGTGATCACTTTGCCTAGCGGACGGCGGCGGAAGTTTCAGCCTGAAAAGCTTACTCTTGCGGATGTTCAGTCGTGCACAGAGCCGTGGGCTCTCAGTGGTATTGCCAAATGGATCCGGGAGATGGCCGAAGGCGAGCCGGATCTCAAACGGAATAACGTTGAAGACGGCCTGGTGAGACTATTCTGTCTCAAGGTCCCCACAATGAATGTTGCTGATGCCGAAACCCTGAGTGCGCAAGTTGTCGACAGTCTCCTACGAGCGGGAATCCTGGTGCCAGAGGAAGAGTGGCTCAAATTCGGCCATGGCTCTATCTCCGGTGTACTCTGCCAGCTGACGGGAGTTGGATGCTATGCACCCAAGCTGCATGAAAATGACGTGGTAGAAGGATCCCATGATGCAAACGGGCGATGCTATTCCCTCCATTGCATGCGAACGCTCAAGAAGGCCAACCTTGACGAGCTCATGCTGGATGGCACCAGGACCCTGGAATGGTCTGAGTTCTACCAAGTGCCGAAAGAGATCATTGACTCGAAACACAAGAACGAAGTCAAGAGGCAGCATGTACTGCATGAATGCATCACCTCAGAAGAGGCATATATGGACCGTCTCGCAGTCGTAAGATTGCTATACAGAGATCAGCTTATGGCCAGCCAGCCGAGAATCATAGCCGAATCCAGAATGGATAAGTTCGTCAACTCGGTTTTCGGTAAAGTCGAGGCGGTTCAACGTGTCAACAAGGATCATTTGTTAGCACAGATGAAGTATCGGCAAAAAGAACAGGGTCCATGGTTATCTGGCCTCAGTGACATATTCCGCGAATGGGTTCGAAAAGCCAGAACAGCGTACATTGAGTATGCTGCGTCGCTACCTTACGCGGATTTCTTGCTAAGGAGGGAATCCGAACGAAATGTCATGTTCCGACAGTTTTTGGAGAGGTGCCAGAACGATCCACGCTCGAAGCGCCTCAATTATGACACATACTTCAAGGCTCCAATCACCCGGCTGCAACGCTATCCACTTCTTTTAGAGAGCGTCCTAAAATTGATGACCCAAGACAGTGAAGAGAAAACGAATTTGATAAAAGCAGTAGAAGAAATCAAAGCCGTTGCGCATGAATGCGACGCGAAAGTGGCCGAGAATGATAAGAAAGTCGCCATGATTGAGCTAGATCAGATGCTTGTATTGCGGCCAGGCTTTCACGCTGATCTGAACTTGCATCACCTAGGAAGAGAACTCATTCTAGAGGGCGACTTGCAACGGATGGGCTCCAAGGGTGTACGATGGGTCGATACGCACGCATTGCTCTTTGATCATTACCTTATTCTTGCCAAGCTCGTCTTGTCCCGCGATAGTAGGCAAGATAAGAAATATGATGTATCAAAGGAGGTAAGTCTTGCCTATGCGGAACGTATATGTCTGTCGCCTGCTAACTGCCCTTTTAGCCAATCCCTATGCCACTATTGTTCTTAGAGAGTAGTCAGGATGATCCTATATCAAAGCAGAAAGGCCTTGCTACGCCATTGACTCGCTCCACCAACCCAGGGTCAGATACCAAACTCAATAAGGTCGCTTCGAACGGGATAGAACGGCCCGGCTTAGAACATGCTCCTACTAGCAACTCCATCGGCTCCGGCATGAACAGGCTCGGCCCAGTGACAACGAATGAGAATGAGGGAAAGATCTTGTATCCCTTCCGAGTCAAGCACCTCGGTCATGAGGTCTATACGCTATTTGCTACGTCTGCGCAATCACGCCAAGACTGGTGTGACAGGATCATCGAAGCGAAGACACGCCATGCCAAGGCTCTCCATGCCCAAAACGCAGAGCCATTCAAACTCCGTGTCATGGCTGATAGTGCTTTTGCGTATGACTCGATATCCGGTGTCGGGAAGTACATGGGCGGTGTACATATCCGTGGGACGCCCCTGGACAGAGCCATAAGAGAGGTGGAGATGACATTCGGCCCTGGTAGGGGACCTCCGCCGATATCACGTGCGGGTGTATACTGTGCTACCGGATTCTCAGCCTTCGGCAAAAACATGGTGGCGGTAGGAACAGACGTTGGTGTGTGCGTAGCGGAGGCTAGCGACCAGAGAGGTTGGACTAAGGTATGATTCCATTGCCGGCCCCTTTGAGGCGTCTTACTGACACTTTGACAGACAATTTCAACAGTACGCGTCACGCAGATCGCCGTGCTTGAGGAATTCTCGGTCGTTCTGGTCCTCTCAGACCGTAACCTTATTTCATACCCCCTAGATGTGGTATCGCCCCCTTCGCACTTTCCAGCCCCCTCGAGCGACAACCCTCGTCGCTCACCGCAGCGGCTAGCAAAGGATGTAGCGTTCTTCGCAACGGCCCGTATGAAGGACCGGATGCTGGTTTTCTACAAGAAGAAGGAGAATTTGCACAGTACATTCAAGGTCCTGGAGCCCGTGTACCAAAAGGCGACGGAGAAGAAATCTCGACTCTTTGGCGGGTCTCGTCGTATGGGCCATGGCGGCACCGAAACGTTCCGAGATTACGACGATTTCTTCTTCCCAGTTGAATGTTACTCGCTTAACATCTTTCAATCCTACATAGCTATAGCGACAGCGAAAGGGTTCGAACTTATGACTCTGGATAAGAAGGTGCCGATGTCGATACCGGATACGAGGCAGCCGGCTATCGCCAACATTGCGAGCCGAGTTAGGGATCAGCGGCCTCTGGGAATGTTCCGTCTGAATGACCAAGAGTATATACTTGCGTACGAAGACTGCGCTGTCTACATCGACAAGCATGGTGACGTCAGTCGTAGTGTGATCATGGAGTACTCAGGCAAGCAGAAGAAGGCCAAAGGCGCGACGATGTATGGAGAGTACCTTCTCCTTTTTAACGACGACTACGTCGAGGTTCGTAACGCCGAGAACGGGCGGCTGCGCCAAATCATTGCCGGTCGGGACGTACGAGTTTTGGATTACGGTATCAGGGGGCCTACTGGGGGCTTCTATAATAACGCCAATGGATATGGTGCCCGCCCTAACGGGGTTGATCCCGGACTGGGCTCTAAAGGCACCGTTAAGATTGCGATGGCACATCCCGAAGTTGCGGGTCAACAGATTGTCCTCGAGATGCTGCTCAATAATGGGCACAAGGAGAAGTAAGCTGGACTTTGTTCACATACGCCGGGGATAGCACACTTGGGGCGAGACGGAGATTCGCAGACCATCGGATATTCAAGGGTTTGGCTGTCTGTGCTTTATTGCAAACATTATTTCTATACGGGATGATATCCGGCCACTTTTGAGCCACGGGGCGAAGGGTATTCACGATGGGAACCACATGTTGGGAATCCAATGCAGCGACCATTACGACGGGGCTGGGTGTCTGGCGTTTGATCTGGAGCAGATTTTGACATGGGGATCGCTCACGAGGTAGCTCAGGTAGAGCGTATTGTAGCCTACTTACTCCCTATCTGGTCATTTCGTAAACAAGTAACCAAACCTCAATCTGCATCACCATGACGTATGTGATGACCATCAGAGATGCGCACATTTATACAATCAGGTATAAACATATAGGATGTATGAACTGAGCCCACTTCGCCGACATGACTATAATCGACCTGGTCAGACTAGCTAGTAATGTAATTTACTATCTGCTCTTATGCTTTTCCGACATATACTTACCTAGGTTTCACTTCACCACCGTCCCCAATGCTCGGCTCTTTCGGATCGTTTAGAAGCCGAGCATTGTTAAGTCCGTGGTATAAATACTGAGTCACCGGCGACTCCATTCGCCGGCCAAAGTGGCCGCTTACCTTACCCACATGTCTAGACAACTTAGTTTTATATTTTGCATAAGTACATAGAAATTAGTACCCGCTAGGCTAGTCTAGTCCAGTCTAGTCTAGGACTGCGGGGGAAGGTGTTCTTTCAAGTCTCGGACGAATCTCTCGGGACTAGAGTTGCTTAGCAATATGGGAGCATCTATCAAGCCGCAGGCGATAGTCGCTGCCGTGGCTCTGCACAGCGACTAGGTAGGTTAGGTAGATAAGAGAACCCTGAGAGTTCGGAAGAAGCGGGGCCACTACGTAGAGACCTACACAGTTTGGGACTGGAGACGTACGATACAAGCCTTCGACCGCAGGAGCTGTTTGAGTCAGCTGAATAGTATATTAAGGCCTTCGTCCGCCGTCGTCGCCGTAAGTGAATTATAGACGATGATTGTAAAGCTATTCCTCTGTCCCGGTTATCTACGACTATCCATCTATCCTATTTTCCTTTATTTTACTTCTATCAGTTGCTGGCCATCTAAGTCGTTGATAGCCATTACACCGAGTCGTGATACATGCATTAATATTTTATACGGAGAGAAGCAGCACCTCGACCAAGTTGTAACCTACAGAAACTGGATACTTACTATTGTCACACGATGTTGGGCCGCATCCTTCTGTCTATCGACGGCCTGCTACTCCTCTTCGGAGCCCCTATTGCGGATTACAGCTACACGCATATGTTGAATCCCAACTGGCCACCTCATGCCAAGTGAGATATATCCCATCCCTTCTCCTCTCACCTTATCTCAAAGTCAATTCAGAGAGAAAGGATCGCTTATTCAAGACTGACATAACGTTACTGACCGTTTATGATGTGCAGATTTCACAACGGCCAAACAATCAACCTATCAGTCCTACTGGGCCTCGCCACCATGTTCTATACATGGCGATCAGCCGCAGACACAAAAGACACCAAACTGCAAAGAGAGTTCATGCTGATAGCGGCGTTCACGGGCTCCATCTACTGGCTCGCCGGCCTGGCCGCCATCTTCTACCCCGGGACTATGGGTCTTGATCCGGAGTTTGGCGGGCCGGCTTTCCCGCAGGCGCCGCTCTTCGCTTTTGCCACGTTTTGTGCGTTGCTGGGGAGCTGGTTGAATGCTTCTTCTCCGGTGAAGGCGAGGGCGAAAGGTGCTTGATTTATGTAAACCCTATATCGGTTAGGCAGATGAGGTGAGAATGGAGTCACGGACTATTCACTAGCAGGAGGCGGGTAGTGAGTATAAGAAACACTGGGTTAGTCAATTACCAGGTAAAGAACTATACAAGACAGACAGAATGGGGCCAGAATTAAGCAAGATCGTACATAAATAATGAGAATAACACTGACAGGAGGAGGAGAGCTTTGTAACTATCCTGTGGTCACTAATTCAAAGTCCGCCGGCGTTTCACGAGAGTTTCCTGTACTGACATCCAAACCCGCTTCGCCTGTCCTGTATTAGGCTTAGAAGCTCCGAACACCACCGCCCCCCGCTTATCCACCGGTACGACGGCCGCTGGGGCGCCGTTTGCCCGTTTTACAGCGATCTGATGTTCGGTTCCAACCTCTTTCGTTATTGATTGAAGAACCAATCTTCCCTCCGGCGTAAGCCCCCAAACAGAAGGATGAGGACGATCCTTGGCGCACCTAGGCCAAAGCGAACCGTCAGTCCTCCAGTATATCTGATCCCCGAAGGAACAGAGCCCATGGTTGATCTCATGGACGCTACCGCCGGCTCGCTGAGACAACAAATCCAAGCAAGATATCTGCGCCGCAAGCAAAAACTCGTCCGCTGGTAACATGGAGCAACCAGAGCACAAATCTGACGTGGCAGTGCATATGACACTGCCGAGGTTTGCGCCGACACAGATGGCATCGACCTTCTGCACAAGGGGCTTCCATGCCTTCATGCCTTCCGAAATTTGTATGCTTTTTAAACCGGTGCCAGTCGCAGGTTCAAATATCAAGTCCATCAGTTCAGACGCGAAGATGTGTGACCGTGTTGGGTTTTCCCGTGTTCTGGCGGTATCTGCCAAGTTCGTATTGAGTCGGAGTAATAGGCTACTCAATGTCTCTTCCCCAAGCACTTTTAGATCTCCTTTGCATTGTACAGCGTCTAGTGCTGCACTAGCTCCATCCCACGAAGCATTTGCGAATGGTAAGCCCTCGTAATCTGGTCGGTGTTTTCGAATATACATGTGGCACATATGAAGCAATAGGCTCAACATTGGGACCAGCCAAGCTTGCTTCGACTCGGAATCAAGTATGAGAGCCACCCTGGTACGCGTTAGGTTAACTGCCTGAGCGTAACCCGCAGATGGGACGAACTGCTGCACAGTACTGTGCTGTGTATACGTGACATTCATGCTAGGATTAAGGGTGATTGGGCCGCTAGGGATGTTGATTTGGGCGCCAACTCCGAGACCTGTTCTCCGAAGTTTTGAACGGATCGTCTTAAGCCCTCTACTCCACATCGAATCTGGATCGGAAAGCTTCAAGAGTGGCTCTGTTCCCAACATTATATTGGCTTCGTCGAGCCACCCGATAAAACATGTTGCTCTCTGGAGTTTCTCTTTGTCTTGGCACTTGAACCACTCGCTTGGGAATGATTCCATCAGTCGCCCTGGTTGCAGAAAATCATCTTCCGATGATTGGCTCACAAAATGCCACCGGATACTATTACTGTCCTGATCCCAATCCATCGGGACAAGGGCTGTGAAAAACCCGTGCAATATGAAGCCTCCACATACGAAGCGGTAATTTTGGACGGCTGCTAGATGTACCATCATATCGAAGGGCACTTTCAAGCCTCGTCCCCAACTGGAGCCCCCGGAACGGGGTAGACCCGACGACGAGGCTATGATACCTGTGCTGAAGATTTTGGTCCAGCAAAACGAATCGCGGTCGTAGGTTCCCTGTGGAAATTCCCGCAGCGGCTGCAACTCATAAAATTTAACGGAAATCGACTCCGCATTTGACACATCAGGTGGGGTCATCTCTGACATTCTGAGCCTTCCCAAACTTTGTTTGCGCTCTGGATTGGCGCGAACCGCAAGGCAGATCCAACCGAGAACTTCCGAATATCGCCACGCCATTGCCTTGTCCATTCTCAGGCGGGCTAGAAGAAAGTTCTTATTAAAGCTAAAAAGATGCGCAGTCCTACTACCCAGAGGGACAGCGTGCCTTCGAGTTTCATCCCGGTAGAGGAAGAGGCCAATACAGACTTTTTCTAGGACTTCCAGCCCAAGTTTACCCCAGCGACTCTGCACAAATCTCATACAAGTTGTGTACTCGAATTGGTCCCCAGCGCCGGCGATGACCACGTAGTTGCAAAGCTTGAGTAATATTGGATCCTGTCGAACGACCCTGCTCAGCGATTCCCCCATATCAGAGAGCTGGAAGTCCTCAACAGGGTAAACGGCGTCTGGCGTCGAGTCTGCTTCCATTTCTCTCAATACGGCAGGGACTTCCCACTGGAAGCAAAGGCTCTTTCCATTTTTGAACGGCGCTAGGCAGAACAAATTAGGGTGCGGATCTACGAACAGCGACCGAACATCTTTAAACTCAAAGTCGGGCCAATACTTGTGCCAAGTTGTGGCAATAGCTTCTTTCTCCCAGTTGGCGGGAGTGGTTGATCTTACAAGTTTTAGGAAACCTTGGATATCAAGCGCCTTGTTAGAACCGACAATAGGAATATGGGGCTGATTGTCGGAAGAGCGACCAGCACTACCAGCACTGGGAGATTCAACATCAAAAGCGATACTCTCACGTGATAGGGGTGGAAGCTGTCCCGCGCTACCTCGAATTCTCACATTAGTGGGTTCCGGTGCAAATTGATACCTGTTAGTGCGAGGCTCTGGAGATCCAGATCTGGAATGACCCATAGCTTGGGTTCAACAAGTATCAGGCGCGGTAATTCCTTCTGAAGAGTCTTTATGCAGCAGAGTCTGTAACGATTTTTGCACGGCGTTGTGATACGTTGCCAGACTTGGCCTATTTTCTAGGAAACCCAGCTATAGAAGGGCAGGTGATGAATGGACAGGTCGCTTGGGGGGTTCTTATTAGCCTGTGAGGGAAAGATGAGGGGCTTTCGTCAACCTGATGGAGAAATGTGCACTTCAGGCATTTCCTTGTCAGCTACGGCCACAGCCTGCCAATAACAGCTACCTTAATCCCGCATCATTTCCACCGCATGTCAGGGCACCTGCATAAATATAAGCCCGAATATGACTTCAAAGCTCTTGTCAGGGGAAGGCGCAGATTGCACCGCCCAGAGGCTTCTGCTCAGGGGCCTTAGACCTAAATTCTTTGTTACTTCTCTAACGAGAATGAACTGACTGCTATATCGAATACAGTAGGATGTAATGCTAAAGACCGACGACTGTATCAAGGGTAGGATCCTGTGCAGTTGGCGGCGGGGGCTGTTCGACGACTTAAGACCGATAGTGACGTGCAGTTTCTGGTCGCTGGGCGCCTAAAGTTAAGCAATTGGCTTTACCTGTCAGCCGGCATAGCGCTACGAAGCGTTATGCTCTATATGAGAAAATGAGCAGTTGAGTGTCCAGAAAAAAAGGAAATAATAAAGTAATAGTTATGAATTTAACAGGGGCAGCTTTTATATTCTTTTGATAAAGCGCACCAATATAACGGTACGCTAGACCATCCTACAGGTCCTTTTCGGTTCCTCCACAGCCTTCGAGGCACAAGGCTCTAAGATCGCTAAAGAAACCTAGACAGGCTAGAAAGGGAGCCAGTGCCTCGGTTGTTGATGGCCCGTCACCTACGGGCACCTTTAATAGAGGCAAGCCTATAGGGGACAGCAGTCCGGAGATTGCCATAGACCAACTCAACTGCCCAGTAGAAGACGGTCTCACTCGAATGCTTTGCGAGGCATGACGGCCGAGGTCCAGGGCTACGTGTAACGGTTACTATAGAAGAAGAAGCAGGGAGGGGTGCAAAATGGTCAGATACGTCCCGAACCAACACAACAAAGCGTTGAGGCTGGCATTTTTGGCCGCGGTGCAGGTAACAATGTTGCGGTTCGGATGAGGGGGGACGGGGCATCACAAGCATTTGATCTGATCTTGTACGATTGGTTAAGATGGCTGAGATACTGCGTGGTGCTATGCCGCGCAATAGGTTGACGAGGGAGACAAGGGCTGAGAATTCGTGTATGTCATGAATTTTCTCTATTTCTTCTTTCCGGCCCTCGTAAGGCACTTTTAGTTAGAGAGATCTCAAACAAGTTGTCCCATAAAGCGGGGGGCGGAAAGAGTAGATAGACTACCTGGCGTCTATCTTTCTTTTCGTGGAGGTTTGCAACTGTTCCGTAGTGAAGACATTTGGACTAATGGTGGCTGGCGCCTGTATTATAAGTTAGTGTGGTTGAGTCACAGTATAGGCTTGGTTAGCATATTCGTTTCCTGACAGTTTGGTTCCTGTAGCCAATTTTGGCGCGCCACAACAAATGTACACACAAAGGGCAATAATCCGGGTGGCTCCGCGCGCCTTTCTAAGGAGACTGTCAATCTTGAATTTAGACTGTAGCAAGGAAGGAGGTAAGAGCTGATATAGACGCTATTCCTTTCTCCAAGCTGCCAACGTTGCAAGAGACGATGATCACATTGGCGCTTCTCTCTGCCCGCTTGGCTAACGGGCGGCTATTAACGGCCAAGGCGGCCGGTATGGCGCCGAGGAACCAGGATTTTGGTCAGCAGAGACGCCCGCGCCGCTGATGGTCGTAGTGTAGATTCCTATACAAAACATACCTACCTTACAGCCCCCCCTAATTGGCTGACACGATGGCTGTAACCTTATAGCTTACATGTATCAATAGGCTTTTGCATATATGTAGTCCCTTGGTGGCTAGTGCCACCCATGAATAGCGCCAGTTTAACCTAAATTGTAATAAGATCATCCTTGGCATGGCCAGCCACACCGTCTTAATAAGAAACCTTGGAAGAGGCAGCAATGTATGTATCGCACTTTCATATTCCACCTGCCGCCGGCTCGTGTATACTTAGTGGACAACAGGAAACGACACTCAATGTGCGTGGAGTCTAAACGTGTGTAAAATTGCGGACATCGAAGTGATACGTTGTCCAGAGAAGCAGATTTGCCTAGTATATTACTGGGACGTAGTCCGCCAATTGTTTCTGGTGAGGGTCAAGGACCCTTGTCATTGATCCCCGTCCTCCGTAGCCAGTATCTGAGCTACTCATGCTGCCGAATAGGGCTCACAGGCTAGTCGATGCCCTCATCAAGTCATTAAGCCATCGATCTATCAATCCCATCATATGTGCCATTCTTCCGACGGCCATCCGGTTCCTGGTGGGAGTTCGGCTTTCAATTCTTCTATTTCCTCCGACAGGCGGCACAGTTTTTTCGTCTGTTCTGTAGCGGTATATAGGACTCGAAGGTTGGTGATAACTTTGGAGCAGAGGTCGATCTTCAGGAACCCTTCGTGCTGCTTGGCGGTCCCTTTGGCCCTCAGGAACCAGTTCTCGGCTCGGTCCGCATCCCCGTTCCGTAACGCGATTTTACCCCCTAAGAAAGCGAGGCAATACTGAGCCTCTAGTGCCTCGGAGGGGGGGATCCTTGGCGGTAGATATTGTATAGCGGAAGCCGATGTTGTTGTTATTGAATTAGGGGAATCATGATGGTCGGCATGCTGGTAACCCGACTCGGCGACCCTAGAAGCGGCTAGCCTAGACTCGATGGTGCCGGACCAGCTCTCGACGTGGTCCCAGCCTGGATAAGAAATTAGCCAATCTTTGAAGCGCCTTGTCGCCATAGCTGGACCTTGTGTCTGTATGACGAAGCGTAGTAAGTAGTCCAACGCCAGAGCGGTGAGTTGGTCCCGAATGCCCCGGGATACAGCTAATTCTTGAAGCAGCATGTACAGCACATTTAATGGCGTTCTGAAAGATTCTCCCCCGTGATCTCTCAGCATATGCACCCATAGCACAGACATGGGATGGTTCCTGCCGAGCTGGACCATAGCAAGTTCGGCCACATGTCGCCGGAAGATCTGCCCTAGCTGCGAATGATTCGACCAAGTGTGTTGCAGTAGCTCTATCATCTGGAAGAACACGTCTGGCAGCTCCGTCCTTATGACTCGATTTAGACGATTTAATGTGGAATTCAGGAGCTGGAATATCACTCCAGCTGGCCGGTTAGCGTCGACGCACGCTTGCAACAAGTAGAACTCGTCTACTGCCCGAGTCATCTCTAGTCTTGAGGTCCTCAAGTCTATCGCCGCCCCCTTTCGGGATGCGTAGCCTTCTGGCGTCCACTTCCACGAAGGATTGGGCCCAACCGCGCACGCTCGGATGTAATCCCGTACTATAAAGAACAGTACAATCAGCATATACGATCAAACACGTGTGTGTGTGTGTGTACAGTCCAAGGCCACGGCCACACAGTGCTGCTTACTTGCTGTTAATGTCCTCTCCATGTCACGAGACGCAGGCGAGCATGAGAGTACTTTAGGGACCTCGGCCAGACCATCAGGACACAGCCAGCGAGAAGCTGTGGGCGCAGCCGACGACGACCATGTGGCGGCCTGAAGCCGGGAAAGGGTTTCCGGCCGGCGCTCTAGGAACCGCTTGAGTCGCTGGTTTCTTACTATCCTTCCTCGGATTACGAGCGGCGGTGCGTGTTCGCCAGCAGCTTCTTTTTTTAACTTTTGTTGAAGTACTTTCAAGACGTCGTCTTCCTCTAGCTTCTTCAGGAAATTCCAGGACCTGATACGTTTTTTGAACTGTCCACTCGCTGTCAGATGATCTGCACCTCTATCACCAGGATAAATGCGGTGGTTCCATCAAGATAGCCTCAAGACTACCTTACGAGAGACCTCGACGGCTTGTTACGAACTCACCATACTGGGCCTGTGACCTGTTAGTTGACCTCATGTTAAATGCAATACTTATTTGTCTCAGCGGGGAGAGCTTACGTAGCACGGAACTGGTGTTCATCCGCCATGATCCGCCTCATTTCGTCGAGTGTCTTATTCTCATCCAAGTACAACTTCTTGATCAGCGCCTTGTGAGCCGCCCATTCGGAGGGTTTAGCATACCGGAGGGCACATTGGTCGGTAGCCTCCTGGGACTCTACGAGAGAGGCCTGCGGCATAGTCTCCCCCATGACCTTAGCAGTAGTAGTAGAGCCAAGCAGTAATGACAACAGAAAGAAAGGCAACCGGGGCCGAATTCATGCGTAGGTAAACAGAGGGAAACGATTCCAAAGGTATTCTAGAAGGTACGCAACTTGCCATTCCTTTAAAATGGGAGAAAGCAGAAGTATGGCGATTACATAACAAAGGAGTATTAAATCTCAGGATTTTGGAAAAGTCTGGGGATAAAGTACCTAGGTAAGTTTATGCACATTACGTGTAGAAAAACGTATCAATTAAAGTAATGTACTAGGAAGTTGTGTACTATGTAAGGAGGTAGAGGCAATGTCCCTGCACTGCCGCAAAATCCCTGCTCTAAACTGCTTATGTATGTATCTATTTACTAGGTTAGCGCATCCACCCATCGAGGCTCCCTGAGCGTAGCAAAAGAGGACGCTCAGGGAGCCGGGGACGTACATGCCGTAACTTAGATCCAAGCTTCCGCCCACAATTAGTAGTATTTGTCATCCTACCCTTGCCCACTGAAACCTAAACTACTATACTGGGAGCAGAAATGCAAGGACACCCTAAGATAGTTTACAGGCGTCAAATAAATAAGCTAAAAACATGCTATGCAGGGGCTCAAGCTCAACCTTTATTTAGGTACTGGTGGCTGAGCCTCCACCAGTACCTGCCGAGGTAGCTAGTTACAACATGCAAATAACATGCCAGGCACCACAAAGCAAGTTGTTTGTCAAAACTTAATAATTTGGCCCTTTACCTCAACTAAATTTTTATTTTATAATTATTCTCTTCAATCCAGTGTTTTTTGCTATTTAGGTAAGAAATAAGTGAGTGAGATTAAGGGTTTCAGAGTTAACATTTCATCCCATCTTATGCTGTCAGACTCATGTTATCTTTGTCACCACTGCCCCCTAAAGATTTGTCAGCATTCAGCGTTTGCAGACGACTTTTTAGCCGCACGTGAAACATGACGCATGTTTATTGCTTTGCCGCACGCGCGCCTCTGCTTACGAGGGAGCTCACTACATGATGCCTGGTAAATTCATTGTCTGCTAGGGTCCTCACGTGGAAATAACAGCATTTCTTGCCATCTCCAACACTATGTTGCCACACTACAGTACCTTAGGTTGACAGACCAAAGCATGTCTATCACAGACAAAACAATGTTTCTAATTCTGCGTAGGAATTAATATGTATTCCACGTGACAACATCTCTCCCTGCAGTGCAAAATAGTGACGGATAACACTGGGTCATCCCCGCTGCCGCTGTGGAGGTATGTATTCATACTAGGACCGGGACCGGGACCGGGATTACATTGTTTTGGCAGCAATTTCTCCTGTATCATTGTTATATCTAACTGCCTTTTAATTCGGTGCCTCAGTAGTCAGACCACTTTATCCAGCCACATACCGGCGCCGGTAGCCGTTGTAACTTAGCCATGCTCCGCACCTCAGACAGCCAAAGACGTTTAGACCTAGATAGGTACCGACGACGGCCGCTGATTGGCCGTTTTTCCAGTTGTCATTGGCGATCTGCCCCCAAACTAACTACCATAGTGTCTAGCTTGAGAGTGGCCCTTACTCTCACTTTTTGCGTGATGCCTTTATCTGCGTTGTTCCGTCAGTTCAATATTCTTTATCAGTTAGAAGCTGGCTACAATTGTTGTTGGTACGACCGAGGCTTCTGAAGCACCTCTATTGATAGGTTTTCAATAGACGACAGGAAGCTCCATGTTGCTGGCTTCTTACGCCCAAAGGCGTCCTGGGGAAGTCTACCAGGTGAGCTAAGAAGTTCTACCGGATAAAAACCCCCGTGTTGTGTATGTGTAAGGATATATAAATATAGAAAAAGCTCATAATGTCTTTATCTTAGATAGCAAGATCTATTGCATACTTATGCCTTGGTAGGTTATATAGGGCATGTCAATGTTCAGAATATTCCTATTACTCTGTGGCGCACATGTATCTCTTGCTAAGAGATGCATGTTGTTCCCCTGTGAAGGTACTATTAATTATCAAAATTTGTCACTCAGAAAGCTCACATCAACAAACAGACAGCAAGTTAGAGATGAAGAAATGTTGAACAAGCTAGTGCAGTCTCTGGGCGCGTTCATAAAAGAGATTTAAAAGAAAAGAAAAGAAAAGAAGGGATAAAAGGAAATATATAAAGGCAGTGGCGGTAAAGTGTTTCTTATGAAGGACTCAAGCGGTCGTTAGTTACTTGGCTTTCCAGATAGCACTTAGTGCTACTAATATTTGAAAAGACATTGAATGAGTTGATGGTCATTCTTATGAGGGTCATATCGCTTGCATTGGTGTCTCCCATACAGACATCATGAAATTACCTGCATGATGTTCATATTGTCTCTTTTGTTTATCTCTTGAGCAAGAGATGCATTCTAAGAGCTAGAAAGCCCCATTGGCATTAAACCCTTATCGTCTTTCGAAGTAAACTCTGCGGACCCTATCACCATTCTCCTAGCTACAAGTTAAGTTAGGAGTAGAAAATGATATAACTGAATCTCCCATACGCTCTCCAAGCAGTGTCGAAAGCTACCAAGAGACGCTTTCTCGGTTATTTGGACGTGCCTTGGAAATACTATTATAAAGCGCTGATATCTGTCGGCTACCAACACCGTGTGAGTATTTTACTTTATAGTCTTTCAATTTTAGCAACTGAAAGAATATAGTGCGGTGACCCAGAGCGTCGGTGATGGTGCCAGTGATGATCTGGATATTGCCGAGATCTTCCATCTGGGTGTAGATGCCGGTTACACATACTACTCAAGTTTTCTCCTATCCTTCTCTCCCATTGGTTTGGGCTTGTTCAAGGAAGAGGAGCAAGCAATCCGCTAACCAGAGAATAATATGTGGGCCACATCCAACGCTGAGGGTGCCTCTGCCATCGCGACCTGCTCCAAGGGCGGCATCGCCTGTAGCATCCGCGTCATCCCCAAGGCCACCAAGACGACCAGCTAGACTAAGACGGTAATCGACGGCTTCAACTGCCCCAACAGAGACAACGACTGGCAGGATTTCGAGAACATCGCCCCCTACGAGATCAGCAATGGTGGCTCCGGGGAGCTGTGGGCCATCATGGATTTCAGCGTCTGCTTGGCTGAGTGCGATGGCGATGACACGGATGGGTGCAAGCAGGCTGCCACTCATGCCAACCTGCCTAAGTGCCCTTGACTATTTTCCTTGGGTAGTTTTCTTTTCTCTCGTCAGCCAGGTTAGGATATTGGAATCATTTCTCCGATCGTGCTAAGATGCCGATGCTTTTGATGACAAGATCAAGGTGTTAGGGATAGAGACTTGAGGAAGGTTATATATATGTTGACAGTAAGGACCGTTGTGCTTTTGCTTCACTACGCTGTCTCCAATAATAGCGAGTATGTGTGATATATAGGTAACTTCTGTGCGCCTCACCCATTGTCGTGACATTGTATGGCTTACATATATCAAAATACGCAACAACTTCCTCAACAGCGCCCAATGGCCCAGTGGTTAGGCGACGGCTGATGATCTAGTGAACCTAGGGCTCAGACACGGCCCCTGGCGCAAAGCGGACGCGCAATCGAGACAAAGGTCGCAAAGAAATACCGCCAGAAGGCGCCTACATTAATTCTGCTCCAACCACAACTAGAAAGAGCACATCTGCGCTCACAGCATACAAGGTGCATTTGTTTAGCTATCATATGTGTAATATACATCGTATCCCACTAAGGCTTTTTAGGAGCCGCTAGAAGAAAACTTAACAGAGAAGCAAGCGCTGAGCTCAAAGGCAGTAGCCCTGCAGGGAAGATAAAAATAGAAAACAAGCGCGACAAAGGTCGATTTGTCTTCAAGTATTGTTCTGAACTAGTTATCTAGGTGGTACGGAAGAGATGTTGGACAGAATAGGTGCACAGATTATTTACCTGTCCAGTTCCGGCCCTGACAAAAAATTCGCATATAACACACCCGACACTCTAAGTCCGACCGAGCGCGAAGGGCTCATCATACTGGCTGAAGCTCCCAGCAATCTCCCCTAAATCCGGGCAGCTCTCCTTGCCCAGAGCCTCGTCATCATGGGGATTCCACCCCTGTAATAATCAGGAGTCCAAAGTTTCCATCCTCATAGACGATAAGCGAGTTGGCATTCTCTCCGGATGTTTGTGCTGAAGACCCAACCCACGTACTCACAAGGTCATATTTGGCGGATGACAAGGTAGTAGTTGAACGGTTATTTGAGCTATGTATGCTGGCCAAGGCGGCCAAGGATCATGGCGTATTAGGCATTGGGCCCTGGAAACCATCGTTCACAGCTTGTACGCTTTGGGTGCTTTTTAATCTCCATGTTTCTCCCCGTCTCTTGTTCCAGAACACGCTGTTCAAGTATCAGGTGTTTTGCTCCAGAGTGATAGAAGGGTTATTGATAGGTCACTGGTAGGCTATGGTATAGGGGTAAGAGCTCAATATCATTGGTTCTTACCTTTCAAGCCATTAGTGGGATGGATTTTCTCTTTATATCTTCAGAACACTAGATATAACCAGGGGTTTAACGTCAGTTCCGCAAGTTTAATGAGACCTCTCGTTACGCTGAGAGGGGCAAATGGTACCGCGAGGAACAGTGCCTACCTGGGTCAAGAACTCCAGCCCGTGGACACAAGGACAGGCCATTTGCTTATCAGCAAGAGAGTGCTTCTCTCAATTTGTTCCGCGTACCTATTGGCAGGTCAGAGTTGTTGCAGGGAATCTATTGTTATGCGTTTGCCAACCTCTATCCAAAGGGAAGATCTATTAGCTATATTGTGCCGTAAGTTTAAGAGACGATCAGCTATAAAAAGAATGGAATTCATGCAAGGCGCTATCTAGGCAAGTTAGTTACACAAAATGTTCTTGAAACAAATCTTACTATTAAAACTTTAACTAGCAGCGTAGGTAGTGCTATTAGGCAATATAGATAATGGTTTATAATAGTTAAGTTGTTAAAAGATTCCTCCTATCCATTTTAAAAGGGAAGTAAACGGTTTGATTGATCACTAACATAAAGACTGTCTATGCTAAAGAGGAAAACTTGTAGTCTTATATACTTATTCATTCCTTCCCTCACGCATTTTGATGTGCTCATCCTGATTACTGTATTGTTGGTGAGCGCTTGGCTCATTTAGCTCATTTGTAAACAGTATAAGCTACACTAGTTGCATAACGCATGGTTTCCTGTGTTATAGTTATTTGTTTTTGATTTTGTGTTGTCCCCCCCAAACGCCTTATCCTGCGCTACACCTCTCAACGGGCATGTTAGGTTTGTTAATTCATACCATATAGCATCATAGGCTCTCTCTTTATCTTATGGACCGGTGGGTTACCATAGATCAACGAGGCTGGCAGTTATCTTCGGGCTTAGCAAACCCCTTGTTGATATTAGAAAATGTTGCCGAATTTAGACGTTGTAGTACATCAACCGCCAATAATCGCTTCTCGGGCTCATACGCAAGCATGTCTAAGAGAAGCTAGGCGAACCCCCCCCCCCGCTGGGCTGTGGAGAGATGCGGTGCTTGTTCAGAAAGCCAGGCGTTCATCGACTTTTCGAGAGTTCGGTCCTCAAACCACTATGACGGATTTTTTTCGTTTTTTTTTCGTCCTTTTTTCTTATAACCGTATATATCGAACTTAAACCGACCTTTCCAATACAAAGGGAGCGGACCTAGTATTCCTACAATAGTGCCAATAAAAATTTTGAATATCGAAAAGAATGCAGGAAACAAATAGGATCTAGCGTAAATTTTATACAGAACGCAGGCAAGGTGCCAAATGTTACTTCCGACAGAAGGAAGAAGGCCAAAACAGAGTTCTAGAGAAAAATATTAGATAAGAATCCTAAGCAAAAGGGGTAGCTGATTAGCGAAGAAGGCCTCTCCAAAATCAACAATTTGGATATTTAGGAATAAAGACCGATCTAGGCCTGATAGATCAGAAGTTTGGATAACGCGTTTTGGGCCGTGTCCTAAGAATGAGCATGTCATCTATTGGCCAATACAAGTTTCTTGGCCTTTATAGGGCCCAAAAGTTAATATAGCTTAGTAGGAAACATGAACCGGATGTCTAGGAGTTCGAAGACAACATTAGACATGGTAAGATCTGCGATTATACATTATTTAGTTGTGGACTGAAGCTGGACTGGATGGTACTTACCGCCGTGGCAGATTTCTTGTTTATGAAGGAATGCTATGCTACTAGCAACTTGTTGACACACCCGATGTCGCACAGGACCAGAAAGGTTTGTGGCAACATCTAAGTTGCGAAGGCTCGGCCCTAGGGCGGGGAAGAGGAAACAATGGTGTTTACCGTTTGGGCTTTTGACTTTAAATAAGTCATATAAAGTCACGATGTTCAGATGCCTAGGACCGACGCTTTTGAGATGCTGGAGGATTCTCAGTTTATTAGTGTCGGTAACATCAGCGCGGATAAGAAGAGATTTTTGTATATTGAAGAAATGCAACTTTTCCCCCTACGTCATCGCTCTATGAATCATAATACTACCAGCCATCAGCGAAGCTATGTATGTCCATTTAATCATCATCGACGACCAAACTACCAGCCTCAAACTCGTCTTTCACTTCTAACCCTGACCTCAGCCAGTTCGGTTCACGCAATCGACCTCTATTTGGTCATGCCTAGTATCCCAACACCCCATTTCAGTGCCCTTGGTCTATCAGTCATCACAAAATCAGTATACATACGCCGAATATATCAAATCTAGCTCAACCATTGCTTCTTACTCTATCTACAAGACCATCCGGGGAACTGATAACACTGGTCGAACGACTCGGTCACATGCGGAAAAGATGCATGCTATTTCTTAGCCTATTGGCTTCTTTGCATATTTGTCTAGGCGCCATTTGTACTAATAATGGCGGGTTGCAGTTAATATAAGGTGTGCCCTTCCTGTTGCATGAATGCGTGCCTCCCCATCGATTACAGTTTCTCTGAAGATGAGACATTGCATGTTACGATATGTGACACTGTAATGCCGAGGAGTGTCCACCTGTTGGTTCAACATTGTCAATACCATTGATTACCTTGTTACCTGCAACGTATGCTTCTAGACGGCCTGGAAAGAAAGAAATCATGGTTTGAACATCGATGGCTGATTCTCGGAGTTCCCTGCTTTATATGTCGAAGAACTAGAACCCTTCCTCAGATCCTACGGTTTGACGGAAGCTTCTTTTATATAATATTATATCGAGGTGTTGCACTCAGTGGCTTGGCATAGCTTGCCGTAATTCCCATGTATGCTTTCTTGTCCTGCATACTGCATGAGGCCGTTTTGGGCATAAGGGGTTGATACTATGATTGTCGGAGATCACCTTCTCTTCGGCCGCTCACGGAAATACTTAATCCTCCGAAGAGTTTCCGACTACATAGTCCATATAGTGTGTTTTTAAAGGGTGTACGAACGTCTACAATATGCGAAGATGGAAGGAAATATATAGCAGTCGAGCCAGACAGTTATATAGAAAAGAAAAACAATCGCACTGAAGGGATATAGATAAAGGAATCATGTCTAGAGGTGCCTCATCATTCCTGGCACTTTTTTTTTTTTTTTTTTTTTTTTCAATGCAGGTAGGTAGTAGGTAGTGCGGCTAGAATCCATGGCTAAACACGACCAAAGTGATGCAATACAAAAGTAAGATAGAACAACTAAAACAAGGGGTGCAGTAATTCTCATGCTATAGAATCTATAGAATAATGTTATTTTCATCTACATAAATGATTCTTACTACCAGGAATTCCTGCTTTTCCTCTTCCTTACCTTTTTTTTAATACTAATTAGCCACCAAGATCATACATACATACATACCTGACCTGACCTACCCAAAGTTGCTCGAGTATCTATCATAATACCGACTAGACCTCTCACGGCTTTTGTTCCCCTTCCCCTTTTTCGAAATGGGCCCTATGTTCCGCAAGATGGCGTCGAAGTCGGAGCTGGGCTCCTTGGGCGTCGTTGCGTTCTTGTCGATGGGTATTAGTCCGTCGGCGTAAGCGGGCGGGCTGGGACGTGGGTAACTATGAGATGTTGTAGCCGCTGTCGCCGCCGACGACACGTAGTGAGGCGTTGTAGTTGGTATGGCTGTTGGTAGCGTAGGCATGGGCATAGGAGTAGCGTCTTCCATAATAACGGGGATGAGGCCTGCACTGATAGGCTGGGGAGGAGGACGCGGCATGCGTGCAGTGTCATCATGTGATGTAGCGTCCTTCGCGTGCCCGCGACGACTCGGATATCCCACGCTGCCGTGTGCGTTAGAGGGGCGGTGACGGCTGGATCCCGAGGAGGCAGTGGTCGGTTCATGGGTAATCTTGGGCGGCGCGGCGTGGGAGGTTGCATCGCCATAGTTGATCACGGAATGGGCGGGCAGCTCGTAGCGCGGGGTGAGGTCTGTTGGGGTCGATCCCGGCAGTTCGGAAGGGGCGCTGCCAGCAGCGACTGGTTCTTGAGATGCGTATACCGGGTTATTATTGTTGTCGTCTTGATCGACATCTGAGTATCCGTAGGTGTAAGGATCGGAATACATCCAGCCAGCTCTGAAGGACCCGGATTGGGACTGAGTGGTAGAACACATGGTTGCCGAGCTAGACGGGTTGCGAAGTAGAAGAGAATGGGGCAAGCAAGAAGAAATGAGAGAAGAAACAGAGGAGGCTTGAAGAATGGAAAGAATTGTTTCTCGATAGTGCTAATTTTTGAAGAATAGGGCGGCTAGGCTATATAACTGGTATCAGGTTCTCAGTTCGCCCTTGTTTGCTTTTGTACTCGATCGTCCTTGTTTGCAAACTGCGACAAGGCCTTGTTGTCGTATTCATCGAAGGCTAGTCTTCAAGGGCTTGGGCTAGTCTCAATTCCATGATAATAGTATTCTACGGCGTCAAGGGATTTTGATACGAATCTAGAATTGCCTACAACCTTGTGCCCCTCTTATATGCGTGCAGCCATGTTGTGCGACTTCTGTTGGGCTCTTGTCTGGCCATCGCTGTAAGCTTTATCGCATCCCTTCGAATCCATCTTGTCGGGAATTGTTGGTCATCTGCTGCTTTGCATTGGAGCTAGTAGGTTAGTGCCTTGGCATGTAACCTTAACTAGAGCCCTCGTAGTGTAATACTATGTACGGCGGTCTAGATCAGCTACATCACAAAGACCTTCTACATAACAAGGATTTTCGAACAAAAACGCCTCTTGTTTACCATGACAATCGAACTGGCGGACAACATATGCCCTATTTCCACCTTGCATCTGTATAGAAGCACAGCCCCGGGACTACTGCTCCATTTCGGTATCATTGTCCTGTATTTAGCATATTGTAATCCTCCTTTTTATGCTTCTAAACTGCCCTCATGTGTAACCTCTTCTTTAGCCCTGCGGATATTAGCTATACGTACGAACTTCTGACCTGGGTTATAGCTATTTAGCTGGTTCAATGCAACATTCCCTGGAAAATCGAACTTAAGCGACGACGATCCGTACTGCTTGCCTATAGCCATCAAGGGGAGTAATCAAAACACGTAGTAATATGGATACGCCATATACTACGCGGCACGAGGCCCCTTATACGTGCACGTACCAGCTACCTAAAGAGACCTGGTGAGTCCAGGCACGTCAATAGTTGGGAAAACAGAGTTGATTGAACGCATGCGGTAACATGACGATGCGCAAAAGTGAAACTATCTGCACCAGGAAAATCGAAAAATTATTACAAGCCCCGTGGTGGCCAGGTCCACCATACACACCAGTAGGAATAGCGATACTTCCGGCACCCAGTCCCCGCCGTCTCAGTGGTACCTATTTCAGTCGTGCTAGAAGGTCGTCCCACGTTCGTGTTATCTTGGTCCAAATGGTTTGGCCGGGCTTCAGTTGTAGATGGATGGCTGAAACGTCTGTACTGATTTCCAGATGAAGGTCATAAACTGATAACCCTAAGACTCTGGTCTCGTCGATCCGAACAGAGGCGACAAGCCCACTGCTTGGAGAGATTGGGTAGCGATAACATGACGCGCTTGGCAGATTGCGGTCGCGCCTGAGGAGCTGGGTTGCCTTAGGTCCTGGGCAGGGTTCCGGTAGAGGTTGCTGTAAACGGGCCAATTGCATAGAAATTCTTTCCGTCAGCATTTTTGTCCTCGTTTCCTCTTCCTCTAACAGTGTGCCGGTCATGTACTCTCTGTAATTAGGACTCGGGTTTTCGATTATCAAAGGTATGAGTCTTGACTTCCCTTTACATTCGAGGCAGATTAGTGCCCATGGATACGAAGTTTGTCCCATAGACAACTGTTCTATACTGGCGAAGAACTTGAGACGCCCTACCCCTATCTCCCGTGAGGTTAACTCAACCACAGCCCCTGTTCGGGCTGGAAATGAGGGCCCAAACTGGTAGTACAAGGGTGGATGCCCTCTAATGGGATGGAGTCGTAAGATGCTTGGTTCCCATACGGCGGAGCCTCTTTCATGAATCACGACCTTTTTTTCCTCTGTTTTATCGAAATCAACTCGCACTATAAATATGCCGTAAGTCAGAGTGTAATGATTTCTATTTGCCTTGTCGGGGCGGGCACACGGGTCACAACTTACATCTTGAGAAATCATTTCCGAGTGAGAACAAGGGACGATCGGAAACCATCTCGGACCATACTAGCTTAAGACTCAAAGGATAGGCAAGGAACATGTGTTGGCTCTGGGTCAAAACAATTGCTGGCCTCATCAGCATTGCTTTGCTGTCATCGGCGTCCCTATCGTATGCAAGACAATCCAAGATTCCGAGATAAAGCTTATTTGCCTCGTCACCGTCGCGTGCGGGACAAAGTAATAGATCAATGGTAATTTTGTCATCCTCCCATCGAATGGATTTCCCTATGGTCCGGATCGGTGTGAATTCAAACCTGGTGGTCACGAAGTCCCTTGGCGAGCGTGCAAGCAACCCGGCCGTCCTATGCTTGTGAAAGGCTAGAATAGATTGATCATTCGTTTTTTTGATGATTTTCTTCTGTAGCCTTTGGAATGCCTTTCTGCCCTCTCCGTAGAGTAGTGGCATGTTTATGTCAAATATGCCTAATAGACAATATGCAATGTCTTCTTCTCTGGTAGTCTCTCGGCTCGCTGCCCACGCCGTCTTGTGGCTTACGCTATATCCCTTTAGACGCAGAGTGTTAAACTCGAAACGGTCGAGTCCATCGAAGAGTCGGAGACAATACATCTCATCAGGCATATCGCAGGTCAAGCCATTCCCTTGTAATAACTTGATATCAATCTTGGTAATACCATGGAGTTCCGGGGCAAGAATGGTTCTTGGGCCGATCAGAATCCAGTATTGGTCGTAAAACATGACTTCCGGTGGCGCTATGAGTTCTTGGAGAGTCCAGCCCCTGGTAAACCATCGGCTTTTGTCGAAGTCTCCCAGCCGTCGCTGTCCACCGCGCAGGTTACCCGACCCCCGTATGCTGTAGTCGGCAATATAGGCCAGACACAAATTCGCGCTCGAGTACCACTTGAACATAGAATTGATAGCCTCGGAAAGCTCAGAACTACTAGCTTTATCGATACAACAGGTGTCGATCCAGATATAATCGAAGCCCTTCTCAGCAGCAAGCGCAGCACTTTTTATCACCTTATGTGCGCCCTTTTTGCGGCCCCAGGAAGGCCTTGGCCTGTTCGCCCCTCTGCCGGTTTCATTGTCTGAGTTGCGGGTGCTGTCTAGCACATCTTGGAACAAAACTTCATCTTTGCCCCAAGTGTGGGAAAGAATCGAGTAAGACGGTGTACCCGAGCCGTGGAACTCTTCCAAATGCAAAGTATGCACATTAAGCAGCCGCATCTTGCGTAATGGGCCGGAGCGCGAAGTAACCAATATTATAAAAAGCTACAAGACGTGGAGAAGTAATGTATCATATATGTGGCACCGCCAGGGGTGCCAGTCTTACTAGAACATCTATTGCGGTTGAGCAGTGCCAGTGAAGACAATTCCATGGCTAGCAGAACGTCAGTGGGGAGAAGCGGGATGCAGTGAGAGGAGAAGGTTTGGGTATGACCCAGGCAGCAATGCAACGGTAAGCAGACTCTCACAATCCCATACCCACTTAGGTACATACAAACTGCATATAAGGTCAAGTCGCCCAACTCGTCTGCGTCCTACTGTCAGAGCCCTTGACGCCTGGCCTTACATCAGATGTGGGCAGTATATAAGCCGTTCAGCTGCCCGGTTGAGGTAGTCTGTCTGGTTTTACTTTATATTACGTTCCAGGTTTTGGAATGAGAAGCCCTTTTATACTACGCCGCTTTTGTTTGTGACAACTACTTTTAATTATACTGCAGTACTGTAGTAGTAGCTTAGTGCGTTGGGGGTTGCAGTTTTGATACCCCGTAAGTACGTGCCTACGAAAGGCATTTCTGAGCCACTACTGTTGCATTCGCCTCCGGGAAAGTACATAGGTACGTTAGCCTATGATTAATACCTCGTGACTTCCATTTGAGCACAGCACTACTAGGATCATTAAGCACGCTGACGAGGCAGCCCAATGTATGTTGCACTTACGGACATGAAAGTTTAGCATAGGAAACTAGGTGTTTCAAATATCTATGTTCTAGAGCGATGGCCGTCGGCTTACATTGAGTTTCTGTGACTGCTGCACCCATTCCACATTATACAGCCCTGAAACTCTCCAAAGTCCCCCTCTGCGTCCCATCTCCCCCGAAATTCGAAGGGTCTAGCCACTTATCAAACGCCATTTTGATGCCGGGCCATTCCCCATCAATCATAGAAAACCAAGCCGTATCTCTGTTCCGGCCCTTGACGATTAAGTGCTGTCTAAATATCCCTTCAAACGTGAAGCCCAATCTATATGCCGCTCTCTGGCTTAGCGCATTAAGTGCATTACACTTCCACTCGTAGCGGCGATATCCTAGGTCCTCGAATGCGTGCCTGGCCATCAGGTACATGGCTTCCGTCGCGGCGGGTGTCCGCTGGAGCTTAGGCGAGAATAAGACACTGCCGACCTCGGCAGTGCGGTTCTTGGTATCGAAGCGGATGTAGCTCGCGCAGCCTACTACATTATCGGAGCCCTCGGGTGTCTTGGGTTCCACAGTGGGGATGATGGCGTAGAGTGCCATATCTTGGCTTGCGATTTGTGCTTCGAACATGTTGCGGAACTCCGATATGTTGTCGAATGGACCGCCCATCATGTAGTCCCAGAGAGGAGCATTTTCCCTGCCGGATACGTGGGGGAAGAATGGATCGATGTGCTCCGTGGTCATGGTCATCACTGTAACATATCGGCCTGTCAGCTTCGTGCCACGTGGGGGGCGGAGAGCCGGTCCGCCCTCGACGACTGGACCCAACGGGTTAAATTGTCCAGCGGCCATCTTCGAGAAGGTTATTGGGTTATTGGGAGACGAAATTCAAATAACGGATTTAATATCCTCTAACTTTCTAACTTTCTAACCATTCATCAGGTAACTGTTAATTGTACGATTTTGAATCGAGTCGGCGGTAGCCGATCCGGCACCGCTTTCGGAGGTCTGCTGGTGACTCAGTGCCGCTTTTAGTTGCTTAATAAGTAACCAAGCTATCGGATGTTGCGACAGATTATTATAACTACCTGTTTGATCATTACAATGCTTACGGTCCGGTCTAGTCTTTTTCTCAAACGTCGTCTAGGTATTTCCTTGTATAGTTTAATTTGCAAAATTATCAGTCCTTATATCTTGGTGGAGAGGACGCGCAGTGACCCAGAGCCTACTCTTTAGACTCTGGTTTTCGACGGTCTACGCGCCTTCAATGTTAATACTACAAATGTACTAGAGAAAGCTGGCAAGTTGTAAGAGGCCGTTATAGCGTCTACTCTATTCTCTAGAACCACATCGCGACGTGAGAGAACAAAAGCTGGTCACCATGCTGTATAATGTCTGTTGTCAACTTTTCTATGTTCTACAAACATGAACATACCGGAGAAAGGACAATAGCCAACTAGAAGCCCTATATATATATTAGTATCTTATTTCAAATATCCATCTTTTTCCCGCGCTCTGCAAGTTAGCGATAAACATATTCTAAGTCTTCTCGACCCTTATCCAAATTATGCCTTCTATTTCTAAATATGGCCTGAGCACTAGTACCTCACTTACCCTTAAAAGAAGCATTACTGAGAGAGAACAAAACAATATTTTTATTAAACAATACGCAATGATGTATAAGGTTGTGAACATTTCGTACCCAGAGTGTTAGCCCACGAGGACGGTCCATATCATGGGCCAGGATCTAGAATGTGAATATTGTGATAATCCTCAGTATCCCGTAAGTTATAACAATATAGCTGATTAGGGACTTTTATCTTGACGTTTAATTAGCCGATGATTCTTCTTAATTGCGGTGCGTGGAATCAATAAAGTCGTTTTTGGGCTGATGTCATTATCACACAGTAATGTACCCCATTCCTTCTGATGTTACTCGATCGCTTCACAAAATCACTAACAACAGCTCTCTATACAGGTGACTTGTGCTATTACTTCCTATGAGATCAAGGTCATACCGGAAGGATAGGGCTGTCCTGCCGCAGGGTATAGCCTGCAAATCGTTTTGATAAAGGGCCAGCCCAGACGCAAGCTTGATCATCTTCAGGTTGGCGATCCTCTAAGTAATAACTATCAAAGGCTTTCATACTTGGACTCTAAGAAAAGCACGTCAAATTTGGCCTCAAGAAGCCCGATTGCCTTACTCATCACGAGGCCACGAGTGGAATATCGAGAATTATAAGCGCGCCTATAGGGGCGTTCACGTTAGAGAGTATAATTATTAGGATCATCGAACGAGAAGGATACATTTCTAGTCCCGCAATTTATCTAACAAGCCACAAGCATGCCCAATATCGCAATTGCTAATTATATTAAGTTGTTTCATGCCTTCCCACGAACCAGGAAGCGAGTACAGTTAAATCGCGGCACAGCTCAATTGAAGGACGAACTCACCGAGCCAAAGGGTTCGTGAGGGAAGCAAGGTTATTCATATGGCCACCGCGCCCCCAATATGCGGTTATCTAGCCGATAAATAACAACCATGTCGTTTTTCCACCTATGGGCTGGGTTGGAGATGGCACTTTCCTGTTATAACACGCTAGATTTACTCGTGATCACGAGGGAGTTGCATAACCGTTAGTTGAGGTTCCATGGTAAAGAGTTGGGGGAAAGGTTTATTATTGCCAACATATTAAGATGCAACCAGGAACGAACGTGGCAAGGAAGTAAGTTCAGGCAACCGACCCATCCACCCACAACCTAGGCAGATGTGCAGAATTGTGGTTAGCATGTTTAAACTACTCCGGTGGCCCCCTCGTTCATGTGCCACTGGGTCCATCGTCGCGATTCTTGTCTTGCTCGTCGAAGACCAAGTACATACAATTACGCGCCCGCAGGGTTCCCCTCTTTCTCACTACTATGCATGCATCGTGACAAGCAAGTTGGATAAATCAGGTTAAAGAAGCGGCCCTCGACCTCATTGACATCACCTTTTCGGCCCTTATTTCTCGATTCGAGGTGCCATGCTACGGGGTTTAGTCATTCTAACCCCGCGTCTTCCTTCGCTCCGCCTAGGCCCTGACCCCTGGCATATATTCTGGGGCCGTCCCGGTACGGAAGGGATCTTCCGCCCGACTGCCGAGCCCAGAACCATGCTGAACCTTTCGATTCAACTTTTAGTTACCACCTTCCCCGCCGATCTATGGGGACGGCGTTGGTAAAGGTAACTATGCATCATCATGAGCAAGTCGGGGGAGAAAAGAAGGCAGAGGGGAAAAATGAGTATAAAAGGATGTTTGATCCCCCGAGACACCTCCGTTGAGAGAGGGTAATGAGATATGAGAATGCCCTCACCATCCTAAAAATGGCGAACACGAACTCCTCATTCTTTACGCGGTACCGCGTCTACGCGCTCATCATCGTGGGCTTGTTACTGTCCGTCATCCCGCAGACAGTAACAGCGCGCGCCGTGGTGCCAGACATTCAGGATCAAATAGATATATCAGCTACAGCCGACGCAGCGACGGGTCGAGAGCGCATCGACTTCAACGCAGGATGGAAGTTCTCACGATTCACATCCAACCTGGACTCTCTCTCTTACTCTACACTAAAGGACTGGGTGCTGCCTTCGGGAAATAACTTCATCGTGACCGGGACGAAGCGCCAGCGGCCAACGGGTACGGCGCCCGGTAGCGACGTGCAATACGTGAAATCCGGCTTCGATGACAGCGCCTGGGAAGCAGTCAACCTACCCCACGACTGGGCCATCAAGGGCCCCTTCAACGCGCCGGGGATAAGCGGCGGCATGGGTCGCCTGCCCTCGAATGGGGTGGGTTGGTATCGCAAGACGCTGACTTTAGCCGCGACGGATCTGACCAAGACGCTGTACCTGGACATCGACGGCGCCCAGGCATACGCTGCCGTCTGGCTAAATGGCAATTTGGTCGGCGGCTGGCCCTACGGGTACAACTCGTTCCGCTTGGACCTGACGCCCTACGCGAAAGAAGGCGCCAATCAGCTCGCTATCCGCCTCGACAACGCGGTAGATTCTTCGCGCTGGTACCCAGGTGCTGGCATCTATCGCAATGTCTGGCTTGTCAAAGTGAGCCCCGTGCACGTGCGTCAGTACGGCACCTACATCACGACGCCGAAAGTGTCCGCGGATTCCGCTACGGTCAATTTGGCGGTGGAAGTAGAAAATACCGGCAATTCATCGCAGCAGGTCGATGTAGCGACTTCAGTCTACCTGATAGATCCCGCGACAGGAAAGGCAGGGTCGGAAGCCGTGGCCAAATTTCCCGCCAAATCCGTGAGCGTTGCGAAAGCCGCCGTCCAAGCCGTCAATACCTCCGTCACGGTCGAGAAGCCGCAGCTCTGGGGCCCCCCACCAGCGCAGAAGCCCAACCTCTACGTCGCGGTGACGACCGTGAGCGCGGGCAACGCAACAGTCGACACCTATGAGACGCGCTTCGGCATCCGAACAGTCGCCTACGACGCGAACAAAGGACTTCTTGTGAACGGACAGCACGTCTACGTTCAGGGGACATGCAACCACCACGATCTGGGGTCTCTGGGGGCGGCGTTCAACTACCGGGCAGCGGAGCGACAGCTGCAGATCTTGCAAGAGATGGGATCTAACGGCCTACGGACATCGCATAATCCACCAGCGCCCGAATTCTTGGAAATTGCCGACCGACTAGGGTTCCTCGTCTACGACGAGATCTTCGACGTGTGGAACAACCAAAAGACCAAGAACGACTTCCACCTCATCTTCTCCGATTGGCACGAGCCCGACCTACGCAACTTCATCCGGCGCGACCGCAACCACCCTGCGGTAGTAGCGTGGGGCATCGGCAACGAGATCCCTGAACAGACTTCTTCGCAGGGCGCTACGATCGCGCAGCAGCTAAAGGCCATCGTCAACGGCGAGGATCCGACGCGACCCGTCACCACAGCACTTAATTCAGCAGGCAGCAGCAGCCCCATCGCAGGCGTCATCGACATCGAGGGGTTGAACTACCAAGGCGAAGGCCAGGGCACTTCCAACAATTCCGCATTCCCCGGTTTCCACAGCGCGAACCCCAACAAGATGATCTGGAGCAGCGAGTCGTCGTCTGCGCTCAGCACGCGCGGTACCTACATCTTCCCCGTGACGAGCGCGCGCAGCGCGAACGTGGGCGATGGCTCGGGCGGCAACTCGACTTCGTCGCAGGTCAGCGCGTACGAGCTCTACGCTACGAGCTGGGGCTCTGATCCCGACAAGGTGTTCGAGATGCAGGATCGCTATCCCTATGTTGCTGGCGAGTTCGTCTGGACGGGCTTCGATTATATCGGTGAGCCGACGCCGTACGACTCATCGCGCAGTTCGTATTTCGGTATCGTGGATATGGCCGGCTTCAAGAAAGATCGCTTCTATCTGTACCAGGCGCACTGGCGATCTGAATTCGCGATGGCGCACATCCTCCCGCATTGGACGTGGCCTGATCGTGTCGGCCAGACTACACCCGTTCATGTGTTCACCTCTGGAGACGAGGCGGAGCTGTTCGTTAATGGCAAGTCGGCGGGTCGAAAGAAGAAGGCGCAGTTCACGTATCGCATCCGCTGGGACGATGTCAAGTATCAGCCTGGTGATTTGCGTGTCGTCGCCTACAAGAATGGCAAGGAGTGGGCTACAGATACGAAGAAGACGGTTGGTGCGGCGGCGAAGTTGAACGTAAGATAACCTGTCTCTTCCCCCTCTTCTCCTAATATCAATTTTTTATAGTTGGACGAATTGCTCGCTACTAGATGTCAGACCATTTCAATGCTAACTTGGGATTTTATAGGTTACGGCCGATCGCACAACGATCTCCGGGGATGGGAAAGACCTATCCTTCATCACTGTCGCCGTTGTCGACGCCAACGGTGATGTCGTACCCCAGGCAAGCAACAATATCGCCTTCTCCGTTTCCGGTCCAGGCAAGATCGTGTCAACAGACAACGGCAACCCGGCCGACTTCACCGTTTTCCCCTCTACGAGCCGCAAGGCATTCAGTGGTCTGGCTCTTGCTATCATTCGCCCGAACGCCGGGGCTTCGGGGGATATTGTCGTCTCCGCCGCGTCCTCTGGCCTCACTGGCGGATCCGTCACGTTGCATGCCAGTTAGGTCTCTTCCTTTGAGCTGCACGCATTCGATCGAAAGGGCTGTAGAGAGATATGGCATATACAGCAGTAAATAAATTCAAGCTTTACGCTAATTTTGACAAGGAATTATTCCGCCTGCTTGCGAACGCTTATGTGCATGTGCCATGATGCCAGACGTGGGAAGTTATGCAAGCCTCTTGATGGCCTCACTTCCGCCCGCATTGCGAGTTATCCTTATGTAACAGCTAAAATAGCCCTATGTATATGCCATTTCGGCTCTTCGTCCCACAACGAAGTAGTGTTACATAGATACTTATGTATGAGTTTCCAGTTGGCAACAGCATGTACGAGTTCATATCATCGCCAGCAGTGTCCTTGATTGATTTATTGTTTAGGACAGTATCGCTCGGATAGCTCCTCAAAGGTTTCACTCTAGCACATGGTTCGAGTACGTCATCCGCCGTGTCGACCAGCACTTGCATGTGCACCCATCTCCATTCCCTTGGCGGACTCAACCCAACCGTGCCAGTCCATGCCACCGTCCAAGTCGAGGTTCATGTCCATTTCGGCATCAACATTAGGGAAGACGTTTACATTCGGGTCGGCATCGGCCCAGAACCAGCCAAGTAACCCACCGTTTTCCGGATGGCCATTAGACCAATCAATGTTGGGCTGAGAAGGAAAATAGCTGTTCGGTCCATAACCCGACGACTGGTCGAGTGACATGCTGTCATAGACGGGTAAAGAAACGGACGAATTATAAGTCGCTGTAGTGTAAGGGGGCTGGGAGACTAGGGTAGTCCCTGGAACGGTGCCCGAGTCAGAGGTATATGAAGGGGCCATCGGCTGCGGAAGACTACACGGAGCTTGCCTTTCAGTTAAGGGCTGCGCTGGCGTCTGTGTGCCCTCTTCAGGGTCCTTTGAGAGGCCTACGAGTTTGCACCATGCCTCGCGAAACTTGTCCGCTACATCGCCGGGAGGGATTGTATCATCAGTCGAAGGCACAGGTAGTCTCCGGTCGTCGATCTCAAGTTGTTGAGCAGCAATTGAATCTTCCCGTAGCCCTTTGAGCTCCGCATCACGACGAAGCCGTGCTTTTAACATAAGCTTCCGCAATGGGACCCAAGTCCGCAGGTCCTTGTCAAAACTAGACTTAGCAGGAATCAGCCAAGGGCTGTGCAAGGCGATCCAAGCCCGCTCGACAATTGAGGACCATGGACGACGGCACATGTCAAGTAAGAGATACACAATGGCATACCAATGTGTGTAGGTCTGGAAAACCCATCTCCACGGTCGGCAGGCCTTCTCGGCAAACAGTGCGTGATTGAACTCAGCAACCTCGATTGCTGCTACCAATAGCTTGTTCCTCACTTTATCTGAAAAATGTTCGCCTGGTGATGAGAACAGGACGGGCAAGTGGATAAAGAGCGCCAGCTTTCCGCACATAAGACGCGTGACGACAGTCAAAGTCCAATGCACTAGACTCCCGAACGGTGCCGACTCTCTCGGGAAGCGCAGGATACGCCGGTCTAACGCGGCATACATCTCGCCCAAGAGACGGTTTTGTTCTTCATATCCAACACCGGGCGACATCATCTTCCTCGACATATTGCTAACTTCCATCGAGTATAATCCGGCAGTAATGTCAGTGATACCCTCACGCTCCGCGGGGAGTTCTTTAGTATCAACGTCAATATCGTCATCATTGATATTTAAAGGCAGTTTGGTGTCGAAACTACCATGCTGGATTGTAAAGTCGGTACCTTGATCTTCCGATGCCCGCACGTCAAGCTCACATAATGCGTGCCAAAGTCTTCTTCGCATTTCAATTTCAAAGGGGGTAAGATGCTTAAAGTGGGTGCCATCGCGTTGCAACCCAAGGGATTGGGCCATACGAATCACTAACCCAGTCATCATCCAGACGAACCTAGGACTATCGTAGCGGCGAACTAGACACAGAAATATAGCGAAAGCTTGTACCAGAACTAGATCGGGTACATTGAGGAAATCTGCGCGGGCAAGGGCATGTTCCAGCCCAAGCCGATACTTGAGGTTCAGTTCACTCTTGGTAGACCCGAAGGTATTCAACACCTGAAGAGACAGCGCATTAGCGAGTTATCCCCGTCCTAAGCTATACTCGGAGGCCTTGTAGGGGTGAGACTCACTTCGTCTTCCTCCATGGAAGTAATTGCAGCGTAATATATTGAGAACATCAATGCTTCATTCGCGGGCGTGAGCTGAGTGTCACCGCCCCGTGAACGACGTGCCATTTTACGAACAGTAGGCATGTGAACGATCTGCATGATAAAATTGACATTCTCGGAGAAGACGTCCAATAAAAATGGGATTTGGGATGGTAGGGGTTGCAACTCGCGAAGCTCTGGACCGGACGAGTTAAGGTTATGCTGGAATAGAAACGCGTGACGGTCCGCCGGGGGTCGCTCGAGTTCGTGGGTTGACGGTGTCGTTCCCGACTGAGCCTCATCTTCGGAGGAGTCGACATCGGCCCCAGTAAGGTGCTGCGTCTCCGCCTTGATGCCATCAAGCTAGTCTACAGTTAGAAGAAAGAGACGAAGGGTATAAACCCATGGCCGAATTAATGATCCTCACCTCGTCATTCACGCGAGACCAAAACCCGCTGCTGACATAACGGCTACGGCTGGCATCGTTGAGTACCAATCTGCCGAACTGTGACTGAATCTTACTAGTATTGGTGGTAGCAGAGGTCGTTGCCCTTTGGTGCTCAGCGTCAGGGTCATGAGTCGAGCTGCTAGGCGAGTTTCCTGTTGATGAACCAGTGTTCGTTTGTGCCTGCGCTTGAGCTTGTTCTAGCTGGCCGCTGAGGGTTTTGACAAGGTCCTCGAGGTTCCTCAATCGTTCCATGACTTGGGTTGCAGAATCAGCGGCTTGCGTTGATCTTCCTCCAGCGGCAGCATTTTGGGCGACCAGTTCCAAGCGCCGGGCCCATCGTGGCGGGCGGTCAACAGACGGAAACACACAGGCGATATTAGCCCGGCGGCAATTAGAGCAGGGGGACTGCTTGTCGCATCGAACCTTGCGAGACCGGCAAACTACACAGCTACGCAGTTTTGAAGAGACTACAGGGCTAGCGGTAGTGGCATTAGTGATGGTAGTGGAGGCTGCAGGCGCACCTGATGGAGTCGCCCGTTTCTCGGCATCCGAAGGCGAAACCGAAGGGCCGCTGTGAACTCCACTGCCACCCATAGGCTTCGGAGACGGTTCGGTCCCTGGAACCACACGAGAGCTCATCTGGGACGTGCAAGGGACTTGAAATCTATTAGGTGATATTTACCATTGATGTAAATGGAATCCTTAGCTCACACGTGGCCGTTTCATCGTCATCATAAGGCGGAAACGTATCCCAGCATTCCCGCCAAGTAAGAGCAGGCATAATCGTAAGCGTGTCAGAAGTAATTAAGCTGAATCTGGCACACCCGCCGAGTATTTATGTGGCTTAAAATAAATATCCCGCTTAATACATGTCTTTAATCCTACATTAATATATTTCTGATACATGCACATCGTTTCTCCCAAAGCCGCCTCTCAAGTACAGACCTAAGCTTCGGGCCGCGCACATTCGGTATGCCGCTATTTGCACATTTTCCCTGTCTATGGGGCCAGGCAATAACACTGTTGGTACCAACGGCTGGCACAGCCAACGGACGTTACACAAAAACCAGCGCTTGCAGGTAGGTTCTCGATCATCTCTTCCTCTAAATCACGCATCAACCAAGAAACATGACTTTTGATAACATCAAACCACCATTCATCTCTACCCCGGGGTGCTGACCTTTCGGGATATTGGAGGCTATCCCATACCTTCTGAACCTGGGAAGGAAGTCCGTCAAGGAGTTGTATACCGATCAGGAGATCCCTCCCGGATCACCACTCTCGAGCGTGGAAAGATACAGAGTCTCAATCTTTCCGCCCGGTACGACCAATGTTCGGAACAAGAGGTCTTGCATACCTCCCAGGGCTTTACTCCTAGCGGGTGGCCTAGACATAAGATATTTTTTCCCCGTCTTTCGCGAAGAAGACTACTCTCCCGAGGCTGTTGCATTGCGTTTGAAGACTTATTGAGCCCGTCCAGAGGTAAGGTTCCTCCGTTGCTGTACTTACACTTCCCTATATGCATAACACTGCTCTGACAACTGTCGACTAGGGTTTCGCCGAGGCCTACGCGGCAATTCTCGCAGCAGGCTGTCATCCAGAGAATACAGCTCGTCATTATGCGAGAATATTAAAGCACCTTGCTTCGGATCCCAATCCGAAACCAATACTAATTCATTGCCAAGCAGGTAAGGACCGCACCGCGGTCATCTGCGCTCTCATCTTGTCTCTTTGTGGTATTTCAGATGATGTCATCGCTGATGAATATAGCTTGTCAGATATGGTTTAAAGTCTTGCCACGAGGAGCTTATCACCAAGCTTCTTCAAAAGGAATCTTTTCGTGAGGACCCGGAGAGTGCGCGAGAAATGATATTGACATGGTCAGTCACGTTTCCCCCCACTGCCAATAGAGCCCATAATTTCCTTTAATCTTACACTAACTGGATCTAGGAGGGAGAATATGCTGCACTTTCTTGACAAGATTAAGACAACCCACGGCTCGGCTGAAAAATGTGTAATCAACCTAAAGCTACTCTCGGTGGAGGATGTGAACCGTCTAAAGTCGAATACGAGTGTTGTTGAAACACAATAGATCTGCTATTCAATATACCCCAAAGGTAGATCGTTGCCAGCTCATTCATAAATCGAGTATAATAGATCTAGGCGTCGTTTTAAGCGATTTAATCATCAAGTATTAGTCTTTTGCAGCCTCTTATGTGACCTTGGGTAGCTAGTTGTATGAGGCTGACCATGAATCTCCCCGACCAGCCATAACCTAACTAACTGTTGATGAGACTCTAGCTTAGGCAGCTATATCCGCTCAATCAGCTTGTTGGGGGCTTTTACCAACTTAGTATGCAGACCAATGCACATATATTAGATGTTCAAGGGAGAGACCAATCGGAGGCTTTTGACCGACATCCCTAGATACAGTCAGGATCCATGTACGTCGGTAATGCTGCCTTGTCAGGCAGTTTCCCAAGTTTTCTCATATATTCTTACCCTCTAGATATATGAACGCTTGACATGCGTTTATGACCTTATTTCGCACATATCAGATACCTGTTCGTTCGCAGAGACCATCAGGAAGTTTCATACTACCCATCAGTCTGTTTCCAACATGCCCACCGCCCTCGACAACCAATTCCCGGTCGCCAAAGTCATTGGCACTGAAAAGGCCGAGCTGACTTATACCGACCGACACTCCGCACGCGTCGTCGCGGTACAAGAATCAGGCGAAATCGCCTTGATCCACGTCAAAGAAGGGAACTATTACAAGCTTCCCGGTGGCGGAATCGAGAAGGACGAGGATCACAGCAAAGCAGCTGTGCGCGAGATGCGGGAAGAGACGGGGGCTGTTGTATCAATACGTGACGGTGTCTGCATCGCTACCACCGAGGAACTCCGCTTCCACCTTCACCAAATCTCATGCGTTTATATAGCGGACGTGGTGGACGCTTCTGGCAAGCCGGAACTTACCGAGGGTGAACTGATTGACGGTTTCACGCATGAATGGATAACGCCGCTCGAAGCACTCGAGAAGATTCAAGAAGCACAGCCAACCTCAGAGATGGGCCGCTTTGTTAAGGAGCGAGATACCTACTTGTTAAATGAGGTTATTAAAGTACTGCAAGCCTAGAAATGGTGTGAAAATAGGTTGCCGTATGTGGCCAGGCGTTTCATTTTTAAGACTGCTAAAAGAGAAAAACATGAAGAAGGAACCGGGGGCGGCTGAGTCGGTTCAGGACAGGCTGGATAGCCAATTGATGGTTCCACGTCCAAGCAGAATCCCATTACAATCCTTTATCAGGGGTCCAGCCAATACCAGCCACATTGTCAAGGATTCAAGCCACAGTTTGCAACTGGTCGAGCCACAATCGGTTTGTTCTCGCTGCCAAGAGCCGGATGGCGTCCGAAAAAAGAGCGAGATGATCTCAGATTACGACTCACTCTGAACTCATAGCATCGAGTCGACAACAAGTTCGCTGATTTTCGGCCAAGTTACAAAAATAGTAAATAGGACTCAAAATAGGCTACCAAGATAGAATAGCATAAAAATGAAAAGGTTTCCCACGTTTCTTTCCCATCATCATGCAACAACTACCATCTTCATTTATCACGCTAAACATTCGAAGAGTCTGCTACATTCTTAAATACGCATCACCCTCGGATCTTGAACAAGATCGTTAACTGTTCTACTTAAATTTTCATATACCTATACCTATAACAACAGCCAAAATGGCTACACACACCGAGACAGTCGCCTTCTTTGGAGCCAGTGGGGGAGTTGGCCTGGCAGCACTCAGGTACACCCTTTCCACAGGCTGTAACTGCATCGTGCTATGCCGCACGCCAAGCAAGCTCGCTGCCATTCTCCCTCCTCTAGATCACCCGAACCTGCGCATTGTTCAAGGAAACGCGCACGACATCGCAGCCGTGTCCAACTGTCTGCAAGCGCGTGAGGGAGCATTCGTCGACAAAGTCGTCACGACGATTGGAGGCGCATTCGTCCCCTCGAAGATGAGCATCGACGACCCGGAAGTATGCCGAAAGGGCATGTCTGTGCTGTTGGAAGCCATCAACCAGCTGCGCAAATTGAACAGCTTCGAGGGCCGGCCGCATATCATCTGCTTCAGCACGACGGGCATATCGAAGTTCGGACGCGACATCCCCGTTGCGATGATACCCCTGTATCACGTGATGCTCAAGGTCCCCCACGAGGATAAAGTCATCATGGAAGATAATTTGATTGCGAGCGGCGAGGAGTTTGCTATTGTGAGGGCCAGCTTGATGATAGCGGATGAGGAGACGAATAGGAAGGTCCGTGTCGGCATCGAGGATCCCAGGATGGGGAGGGAGTCTGCCGCTATCGGGTATACCATCACCAAGGGCGATGCTGGACGATGGCTTGCGGAGAATTTGATTATTAAGGAGGAGGCGAGGTATCGCAACAAGATTTCTAGTAAGTATACTCGCCCCTCTATCTTTCAGACAAGCAACGTTAGCTGACCCTGTTATCACAGTGATTACGACTTAGATGGGTTTCCAAAGGTGGTCTCGCTTTTAGATGTTTATGTTAGAAGGCGTACTGGGTTAGACGGTTTTGTGCTTTTCTATCTCACAGATACGGTAATTATTATCAAGGCTATAAGGGATACTTTCTACTCTTTTTTCAGAGCAATGCAAATAAAGATATTTATATTCCACTGCTCCCTACCAGACGGTTCCATCCCCCCCCTTCCATTGTATGAGATATACCACCAGTTTCTAGATCAGATGACTTGATAAATCACCAACTTGTGCATACCAGCGTCAGAGAGAAAATGCGTTAAACACATATACAACTACTACAGCAGAACTGTGGCAGTATTCAAGATTCTTACTCTCGGGAACGCTTAGCTTCGGTACATTTCAGCAAGCCACAATCCGGCTCACAAGCTCACCGACGCCACGCACCCAGCAGTACAAAGCTCTCAGTATGAGAAAGCGGAACTATTTGGTTACACTCCTACGAGGGTAAGGAAAGACGGTATTATAAGCTTGTTTTATGTAGAGCCAACGCCCCTGCCAATGTCTCATCCTACTAGTAGTATGCATCCGTCATCCGCACTCCACCCTCCGAACTTCCGCCATCAGGAACATGTGATATATAATGGCAAGTTCCAAGTCGTCTAGGGAAGCAAAAGAGAGATGGGTATGGGTATATATAAATCTTCTAGGCCTCGTTTTCTTTCACTCATTACATTCATCAACCTTTCCTATTATTTCACGTCCAAGTTCTGTTGTATTGAAACTTGAGATATAAAGTCGAGATGCCTGCCCGTATAAGCGATGTTCAGAGGAATGGGAACTCTGATTTTTCATCCTTTATACCTCATAATGGTTTTCTTCCTATAGAACAGCCTCTCTTGAGCTTACCGAGCAATTACTATGAGCCATGGGAAGATATAATGAGCCAGCTTCCAGAATTACTGAGGAAGAAGACTATCAGGGATAAAATAAATAATCTCAGTGTGCTCAAAACCTCACAGCTGTGCACGGAAGCCGAATGGCGGCGAGCTTATGTGATACTATCCTTCCTAGCCCATGGCTATATCTGGGGCGATGATGCCCCATCAGAGGTAAAGCATGCGTTGTTCCCAGTTGACATGCAACGATAAGTGTATTATCTAACATCAAAAGACCCTACCGCCGTCAGTCACCGTTCCGTTCCTCAAGGTATCAGAGCATTTCGAACTCCCGCCGGTTGCCACGTACGCAGCCCTCAATCTCTGGAACTTCAGCTGTGCGGGCGGCGACAACTTCACCGATCTAGACAGCTTGAAAGCGCTGCACACATTCAGCGGAACCGAGGACGAATCGTGGTTTTACGTATTATCCGTAGCCGTGGAAGCACAGGGGGCTCACATCATCCCTGTGATGCTACGGGCGATGGACGCTGTGAAGCATGAAGACTATGGCACGGTGACCTCTGCGTTGAACCAAATGGCTTCCTGTATCAGACAGTTGACACGGCTGCTCGACCGCATGTCGGAGAAATGCGACCCGATGGTGTTCTATCACCAGATCCGCCCATTCTTGGCTGGGACAAAGAACATGGGGGTCGCTGGTCTTCCGAACGGCGTATTCTACGACGAAGGAGATGGGCTAGGCCGCTGGAGAGAGCTCAGGGGCGGTAGCAATGGTCAGAGCTCGTTGATACAGTTCTTTGACATGGTTCTGGGGATCGATCATACTTCGACTGGCGAGCACAAGCTACAGAAAGTGAAGGGTAATAGCGCGAAGATTGAAAAGCGGGAGTTAAGTTTTCATGAGGAGGTAAGCTACCACAAGAACTCAACAGGTGCTCATGACTACGGTAAGCATAAAGAAGCTAACTTCGACTATTGCAGGTCCGCAACTACATGCCCGGTCCGCATCGGAAGTTTCTAGCAGAGGTATCCCGAGTGAGCAAGATAAAAGACTTCGTGTTTTCGCAATCATCATCGCCCGAGCAGGAGCAACTATTTCAAGCGTACCAGGGCGCAACACAGGCGTTTGGAGACTTCCGGTCAGCACACATGCAAATGGTAACACGCTACATCATCGTCCCCTCGAGAAAAGCAAGCCCCTTTGCATCGAGGAGGAATCTAGCTACAGCGTCGCTGCAGCCAGATAAGGAGATAGCATCGGGACTCACGGGGACAGGGGGCACGGAACTGATACCGTTTCTAAGGACTACTCGTGATGAGACTTACCGAGCAGGCCTCACAGCAGTAATATCTGACACCTACCATATATCCCAGCATGAAACATACTTGCCTGTGCCACCCAAGGACAGATAGCATCATAGATTAGAGGCCCATATAATATAATACAGATGATTCAAACTGCGCTTAGAATCGGGATATGAGTATAACGGCGGAGGGCGTTGGTTGCCGAGCGGGCTTACAACGAGCCTCTTACGCCTTTCGTCACCATCACTGCGAATAATATAGTAAGACAAAGGCTTTATTATCGGCTTTAATTGCGGCGCCTTTAGGGATAAAATTGAGTAATAATTACTTACTTCCCTATCTTGCGATCAAGATCCTTAGCGCAGCAGGTACAGTAGTGGCGGAGCCCTATCGCCAACATCCGAAGTTCCGACATTCCGCTCTTGTTTTGTTCCGCCTCTTTCAACGTCATGTTTACCGCTTGTCATAATCAGCTGATATATTCTTCTCTTAATTCGTAGTCCTCTTTAAATGTTATGGCACAAGGTATGCTCCACCAATGGAACTTAACTTACAAGAATGCACCCGCGATCCCATTCCGATACACTACCTCCCCTCCGCGACAGGGTATCACAAGCCTGCGACACATGCAAGCAGAGAAAAGGTAATTGACAACAGTTCGATTCCATTATAGCATAATACATAAGACATATCATTGGAAAAGAATAGTAAAAAGTTATTAACCCCAAAAAACTCTGCGCAGTAAAATGTGACGGCCAAGCCCCATGCAGCTACTGCAAAAGAAGGAAAAGGGCGCAGAGCTGCCACTTCTCACCTCCCGTCATCCGCCGCCGGCGAACGACAACCCGCGCATCCGCATCCGCTCGGGTATCTCCAAATCCGCCAGAACCTGCCGTTCCGTCGAGTCATATCCGGAACTTCACTCCTGTTCCGACGGACAATACCCCCTCCATAACACCAGCAACTACAACAACGGCGACGATAGTAACAACAGCGCCGTCGCCTGTCTTGACCCGTCACAGCGATGCCGTTTCCGCCGCCGAGGAAGAAGCGGAAGTCCCTCGCGATGCGAGACTGATCTGCGATGCACAGGGTAGACGAGGTGGGTTATGATATGGCCACGTCGCATTCGCATTCGCGACGAGTTATATACATTTTTACACATGTGACATGCGTCTGTCTAAGCCAGATGAGAAAGAAAAACACTAAACTCCATTTCCTGATAAATACTAATCTTTAGGCTATAGTCTTCATCGGAGACTGCGCGCCGCTCTCGCTATTCCAAACCGTCCGACAGATCGTGACGGCGCGCGTAGACCCGCACGCCTTCGCGCCAGAGACGAGTCGGGTGTCTATGCTCGAGAATGTCACGTCCGAGGAGCTCGTACCACTGGGTCCGGTGGGTGACCCCTTGATCGATCAATCCGCTGTGCAGCGACTCGTTGTGACCTACCTTGCCGTAGTATGTCTTTTGCTTTTTCTCCTTTTCACTTCCCCCTGCTTTCGTGCCTTTCTCACTGAACTATTTTAAACGTCAAACTTAGACGTCATATTATATATCATAGCCAACTTCCACCCCTTAATCCTGCCCCTGATAAAGTCTTCAGCATTAACACCACCAGACAAGCGGCCTAGTCGACCTCTTCGACAACACTCAGCTCGTCGCCGACATCTCAGCATGGGCAGGCCACCATGCAAAGCGCACAGCGGACGTGACGTCGGCCGTCAACTACCTCGTCCTAGCCATCGGCTCGCAGTCCGAGGACGAACAGATAGCAACAAGGTACTTTCTGCGCGGGAAGCATCTAGCGCTGGCTGCGTTGGCGGGCAATCTGAGTCTCGGGACCGTGCAGTCTTTCCTCCTGACGACGCTGTATATGCTTCGCTCGTGTCAGATTAATGCTGCGTTTTTGTTTTTCGGTGCGTGAGAATGACTTTCCCTTTTGCTCCCCCTGTGTGTTGCTGCTCAAGGATAATCGGTACACGGCATTGCTACCGCCTTAATGTTTACTCCTTCGTGGGAGCAAAATCGCTGACCCGAGTTTCGAATGCGTATAGGGATCGCCGCGCGGGCCGCATATGCAATTGGTCTGCATCGGACAGAGGTGAATTCTCGCTTTGGCCCCGAAATACATGTTCGAAGGTACGTCCCTATCCTGTATCATACCTCCCTGCCCTTAAAACACTCTCACTTTTCATCATCTTAATCATACCTATTAATTATCTCTCTTCAGAGACTGCCTCTGGAAAAGCGTCCGGGTCCTAGACCTCTACCTAAGCATATCCATGGGCCGTCCTCCAGCAGCCGCAGATGCCGACTGCACGGTCCCGTACACCTCGACAGGATCAGATGGCAGCGGCGTCGAGCGCTACGACCTCTTGAACGCATCGGTGCAGATCCTGTCCATCGTCGAGGGCATCGTCCTGGAGGTATACTCACGGCGCAAGATCTCGCTGCAGTTGACGGAGGGGATATCGCGACAGCTGCGCGAGTGGTCTGGGAAATGGCTTGCGCCTCTTCTACGGGCCGTACAGACTACAAGGGAGAGGGCTGGGGGGGATGATACACCTACTGCCAGGCATACGCATAGTTCGGACGATGATAGGAATGTTGGGAATGGTGGTAGTAGGGGGAGTGAGACTGGGATCAGTAGAAAGTACGAAAGCACAGGTGCAGTCCAAGTGCTGTCGTCCTACTATTACGCCGTGATGCTGGTGTCGCGACCGTTCCTCATGTACGGGCTGTGCAAGCGACTTCCCAAGAACACATCAACATCGGCACATTTCCGCTCCACCACCGCCGCAGAAGGCCATGACGGCGAGTGCGCCTGCAAATCGAGTTCTGGGCGCGCAAAGCTTGCGAACGCTTGCATAGACGCCGCGACGCTGATGGTAGGCACGATAACAGAATTCATCGAGCAAGGGCCGCCAGACAGTCGTATGCCAGTGATCGTGTAAGTTCTTGTCGCGTCCTGTATACTCCAACTTTTGACCCTTCTCCCACCCTCGAAAAATCCCCAGCCAACTATAATCGCCCGACTAACAAAAAGACCAAACCTGCAAAGATCTTGGCTCTTCGCCTCAGCGCTAGTCCTGGGCGTAGGTCTCCTTGGGGACTTCGGCCGGGCTCTCGAGATGCCGTTACGCGCGTCCGTGTTGGCGCTGGCGCATTTTGGCCGGCATGACGCGCACGCGTCACAGTACGAGCGAATCGCCGAGTCGTTGCGGCTGTGCGCGCTGTCGCACTTATCACGGCGCGATGAAGAGGATAGGCGGCGGATAGCGGAGGAGTCGACGCAGTTGTTTGGGCTCGTGCCGCGGAACCCACTTGAGGAGAATAGAAGAGAACATCAAGAGGGGCGTGGTGGAGATCAACAACAGAGTGGTCGGTATGTTGAAAGGGATGCAGATGGGAGGGTAGATGCTACCACTATTCCCGAGGTAACAGTCCCAGCGTCTCACAACCATGGTTATGAGCGTGAGAACGATCACGTCGATAACTCCTTTCCCCGGACATCGAATGTACGAAACACTAACAATGCCCCCACCACCGCCGCCACCACCAACAACAATAACAACAACAACAACGGCACAATACCACCCAACAGAGGCGAAAACCCGCGTTCCTGGGAAGCCCCAACAGAGCCCTTCAGCGACTTCGACGCATCCATCTTCTCGTTCGGGGCATGTGTACATCAAACACACACTCAACCATATCCACATCCACATCCCCAGTCCCAGTCCCAAATCCAATCACATTCCCACCTACATCCACATCCACAGGCACTACTAGCACAAGGCGACTTCCCCGGAGACATCAGCAATAGTAGTACCAGTGGTATCCACGATACCGCGGACCAGGTATTCGGCGCTATGAATCTGTTCCCTCTGCTCGATGGGAACGGGCATATCGATCTTGCGCATTTGCTCTGAATCCGTGTAGATACATACATACCAATGATACGTCCCTACGTTCACAAGACAAGATTGATTCATCGTGAAATCCCGATATCTTATAACATGAGTACCCTAACCTGAGGAAATGTCTAAGTACCTTTCCCTTTTTCCTTTCCTATGCCTTTACCAAAAATGCACAATCGCTACTCATGATCGCTGAATCAGGAGGGACGAACAACCCTATACAGCTCTGACTGTGTATGATCTTCGTGATCCTGTAGATTTCCTGTAAAAAAACTCCTCCACAGCAGATTTCTCCGGCAGGAACTGTGCCATCGGCTTCGTTAGTCTCGTGACCTTCATGACGCTTAATGCTCCGGCTAGCCCCAAATTGTACCGTGATAATTGATCGGGCATGTGTGCTTCGTGACAGTTAAGTATTTATATAGAGGGTTTCTCTAATAAACCTAGAGTTTCAAGCGAAACATAGTGTATAACATAATCCATCGTGGATTCCAACCACTATCAACAAGGGTTCGAGTCTGAACGTCTTCGATCACCCTCACTCTCGCTCTCTCCAAAGCCATCATCAGTGCTTTCGAGGCCCTGACCATTGATAGCATAAGTGGCAAGCCAGCCTATGAGAGAAATACCAGCAAAGAGTCCCCAAGCTAGAGCCTCTCCCTTAGGATGCACGTGTGTCGAAGCCGTGAATAGGCTGCCAGACAGGAATGGTCCTACGCTGCGGCCGGCCGCGGATAATGTCTGCGCTATTCCGTTAAGAGTCCCAAGTGTTCCGTGAGAGGCTGCCGAATTTGTTATCTATTTACAGTTAGGTTAGCGACTTCGCACCGCGAACACAAGGTGGAGATTTGCAAACTCACTAGTAGCATCACACTGGACAGACCGCCCACAGCACAGATGTTCTTGATGGCTAAAATCACACCAATCTCAACATACAGCCAGGCCTTGCTATCCCCAATTCCAAAAGGAGGCTTGGAGTGAACATAGCCGACAAACGGCATTAGTGCCATGGTTACGGCAAATCCGAACAGAGATCCACGGTAAGTACCCACATTTCCCATCCGGCTCTTTAGCGACCGGAACGCGAACAACTGAAAGAATATCGTTACGATTCCCGCCACGGATAATGTGATACCGATGACGTCGGCATGTAGATTTCTTCCTGTCGGCTCCTTAGCAGATGCGAACGTTGGGTATAAACTGTTGAAAGAGCTGTTGGATAGTTGGAAGATGAGGCTTGTAGCGAGAAGAACGACGGTAGTACGATTTAAGACCCGACGCCAGGTTGCTACGCTGGATAGGGACTTGACGCCGCGACTACTAGACTCGTCCGATTGAGGTTGTAGCAAGCCCGTATCCTCGCGTACCCCAGATTCATTGTCGCCTTCCCCTTCGTCGGCGGCACCATCGGTATCTCTTCCACCAGGCCATATCCACAAGCGTGACGTGCTTTTGTCCCTCTTGAAAAGATATCGCAACCAAGGAAATCTCTCCAACCAGTCAGGATGGTCCTGCTCTTCTAGTGTTTCCTCGAACCATATAGCTAGGATCACAACACTGACGGCGAGAAGCACCGTAGCCAGTAAATTAGGAGCAAGGAAAGGATACCGGTCTTTGGCCAGTTTGGCGACCAGAACACCTCCGACAGCAGGTCCCGTGATGCTACCGAGACTGTATACAACAGGTAGCCAGGTGAAAGCCTTGCTCTGATTACTCCTGTCTGTCAATTCGCCAAGGCACGTCGGGACAACGGCGGCATTTCCGTTTAGCAAACCCATGGCTATGTGGACGAGCACAACCTGGTAATACCGCGTGCAGAAGCCGAATAAAGCAAAGCAGACGCACAGCAGCGAAGTTCCTGTCAACATGGTAGGTTTCCTGCCGATAATATCAGACAAGTAGCCCCATACTAGGTTCGTAGCCAGCTGAGCCAGCGCAAAGGCAGAGGCTAGTAGGCCAACGTATAACCCGACTTGGTCGCGTGTGATGCCAGGAAATGATTCAACCATCTCAGGCAGGTATGGGGATAGCGAGTTGAGGGCCGTCTGCTCGGCGAGCGATAGCAGGGCCAATAAAGCCAATTGCTTCCAAGGTAAGGGCGTGGAGGAATTATGGGAATCGCGGGAGCCATCGTCGAGGTCGTCGGACTGGGAGCTCGGTCGACGGCCGGCGGACTTCGGGGCGGGTGTGGGAAAGGTCTGGTAATGGTAGGAACTGGGAGCACGACGTAGAGCATTGGATAATCTCCGTCTACTGCTGGATTGGAAGTCTGGTAATGGTGATCCTGCACGAAAGGAGCCAGAACGTGAGGCCGATGCGATTGGAGGCCGTGAACGCTCGGAAGACGAGCCAGCCGCAGCTGCGATGGTGGTCACGTGAACCATGATGTTGATACCGATGCAAATCTTGATGCTATATAAAGCAATGATCGGCCTCAACGTTATTCTCGATATGCCTTAACGAGGCAACGAAAGCAATGTTCTTCTCGAAATATTTATCAAGTCGACACAGCCATGTTAGCGCGGTACGGCAGTATCGATATGGCAAGAGCTACTCCGACAAGCAGCTGGCCGTTGGGGGCAGATCGCGGATATGGCTGCAGATACAGCAACCTCGACCAAGAACTTGAGTTGGTATGGTATCTAGATAGTAAATATCTGCAGGAGAAAACAAACACTGACGCTGGTTTGGCAATTCGTGGTTGGAGAAAAGAGGTATGACGACACCGAGCCCGCTAAATGTTAGCTTTTAGGTCCTCACTCTAACCCTGGCTTTTTTTGGACGGCTAGAATTAGGTGGGGACATAGATCGTTTGGGGAGCTGAGGGGCTAGAGGGGCTGGCCTATGACAGGGCAGGTAATTTACAGCATACGTATAGCGCGTTTAGCTCGGGAAAGTACGACGCGTTCAACAATCCATGTCAAGATGCCTCAACAGTTTATAAAATGCATGCTTCTTACTTCCATAAATCTCCTCATTTAGACTTATATTCAGGACAACAGCAATGACTACATGAACAGTACGACTCTCTAAGACTCACGACTACCTAACCTACTAAGTAGGCACTGCAAAGCGAACTATGCTGCCACCTAGGCATTACTATAGAGCAGTTATATTCGATTCACTTGCTCTTGGTTACTCACACTAAAAGCTATCAATTTCACCTATCTCAGAATAAACCTAAAGTAAATAACCACATGACTAGATAAAGAAAAGGAGTGGTGAAGCTGAAAATCGTCTTTCAGCTTACCGAGGAGGTTGTCTATAGGGTGCGTACGGTGGCCGCCCTAGACTATGGCAGGTTACATGCGGCATCTAGTACATTCACCTCCCTTCCCTGTCTTCTCCCCTCCTCTCCGCATTTTCCTATCTTTGGTATTTTACTTCCATTTTTTCTTTTTATAATTTCGTCTCATAATATCATTCATAGAATCATCACTCTAATCACTTCATTCCTATCGTTAATTCCCAGCCTAGCCTCGTCTCCTTCTACCTCGCTACTCCAATTATCTAGGTATCTATCCTTTACTTACTCTCCTTCTTCCAACCGCCAAAGATCTTCGACAGCCTCTTCCCAGACCCGGACCCAGAGCCAGACCCATTCACGCCCTTCTTACCTAAATCCTTTGGGTCGACATCATTTGCCGTACCCTGGAGATGAGTCACGGGGTTCGCCTGCACCGAGCCCTCCGTGTCGGTGCGGAGACTATCGCTCGACGCATTATGACCATTGACCTTACCGTTGACGGCTCCGTTTCCATTGGCGTGTCCGTTGGTATTAGTGCTGCCGCAGCAGGAGACGAGGACACTACTCTCGTTCTTGCGTGTTGGCATGTCGAGGGCTGGGTTCCGGGTGAAGAAATCCGCTGGGCGGATATGGAATTGATGGATCTCGACCGGCCTGTAAGGTGAGAGAAGTTAGCTGAGCTGAATTATAGTGGGTAAAGGGGGTGTTTATGTGCATGCACGTAGGCACGTGCGAGTGAGTAAGTGAGCGACGATACGAGGGAGTGAGTGGATGCGTGTAAGAGAAAGGGAAAGTTTCATATCCAAGAAAGAGGCACTCACATAACAGGCCAATCCTCAACTCTCGGGTTATGCGTAAGCCCAAAGACATTCCAGACAACAGGAGTACTTCTCTGTCCCTTGTCACTGGTAGCCTCAGTCGGGGAATCGACGAACCAATCGCCTCTGGCCAGCATATCCCTCACACCACCTTCTTCCTTTTTGCTCTGGTTCGTGAATTCGCCTGCGGCCCAGAGCTCTTCGTCACGATATCCCGTGAACCAGAGATGGTGCTTCGCGTACGGCGCCCGCGCCGCCTGGGTGCTGTTCTCGTCCGCAAGCATGAGCTGCGTAGGGTTCGGGATGAATTTATAGCCGACATTCTTGCCGCTGATAGGATTCTTCTTATTTGCGTTCTCGAGCTTAACCGCACGGTTGAACTTAGGTTCAGCGTCCGCGTGCATGGCTTTCTCGATGCGCGTGCGGCGTATCTCGTAGCCATTGCCGAAGGGATTTGTCTCCGGGTTCATGGGAATGGGATGAGTCTCTTCCAAAACCACAGCACTGTCACCCTTCTTATAAGAGTCGATACTGGGGTCTATCCGCACAGCAAAGATATGTTGGTGGTTCTGGGCTAATACGCCCGGAGATACAATGTTGCCGTAACCAGAGGTCTTGCCTTCATCTATGGATACGACGCTGACGATACCGGTGGCTCGGGTCTCGACGGTGATGCCGCCGGCTGTGTCGAGCTTGTAGTTGAAAATGTACTCGTAGTTTGCAAGTGTGACTACGAATTGGATCACGAATTCCCTGAGCCGTGTGACGACTGCACGGTCCGTGCGGAAGTTGGTGTGTTTCCATCCAATACCTGAAGACTTACATTAGCTTTTATGGGTTTTTTATTTTTTATTTTTTTCATTTTTTCTTGTTAGGGCGTCGGATATGAGGCTTACCGTTATCTTGTTCATGCAAGCACACCACATTCTTTGCCAACTGGGGCTTGCCCGAGGTATCTGTGATGACAGAACTAAGGTAATGAATGGCACCAAGACAGTCACATCCCAGTTTCAGGTTATTGGCTGCCCGACCGATGCCACCATCGCCGAAGTCAAAGGCTTGCTTACGGTGGAACGGTGGTCGTGGGTCACCGTAGGGAACGGTCATCTCCGAGAAGGACAGACGGTACAGGACCGGCCTGTTCTCGTAACAGACATCATGTAGAACCCCGCCTTCTCGTGGCGTGAATCCGATGCGGAATCTCCATTTCTGCCACTCGACCAAGTTGTCCGAGTGGACCTTGAAGGAGGCACCCTCTGGCTGTGTGACATCAATGGGCTTGAGATCAGCACGCTGCGGTACATCGAGTAGTTCGGGTACATATTCAGCGGGTTTAGCGTGCTCAAAGAGTTTTTTGGGTTTGTCCCCCCTCTTTGAGGGATATAGGCTATCGCCGGTGCCTCCTGTCGCCAGACGGTCGATGCGGATCAGCTTCTTCGTCGCAACGTCCATCACCGGAATGATCGGAATAGGGTAGGAATAGTGGTTGGAGTCTTGATTTTTGTTAGTGAAGTCCCGGGCAAATACAAGACCTTGCATATAGCGAGGGATGTTCTCGTCCGGGTCAAGACCGCCGTATGGCCAAGGATCTATAGTGACAGTCATGTGTTCGGGTAGAGCGAACTCTTCCATGGCTTCCTTGAACAACTCGGAGGAAACACAGGCCTCCTGGAACATGGCAAACTCCGGGAGAGTGTAGCTAGTTTGGCAGTAGGGAGGGAAGGCTTTACTCCTGCGGACCTCCCCAGCTTCAACGTCCACGACGGTCTCAGTAAGTTGAGGCACGCCATCTTTGACCAGGTCAAACCAAACCTTCACTTGTCTCGGGGGTGTGGTTGCGGGTTTTTCGCCGGCATGCTCTGCGGCTAAGAATTGGATAAGATCATCTCTTTTGGGCTCATCTACATAGATAGATCGAAAGAAAAGAACGATACCGTCGCCTCCATGCTTCTGGATAACGACGTCTCGAGCACGGACAAGCTCCTCCTCCGAGAGCGGTCTCAAGGGGTGAGGGGTTAATGAGGGCTTAGGAGACTTTTCCTTCTCGGTAGCAGCCATACTGGATGCCTACACAATGATGTAGTAAGACGATAAAATACCCTTTCTCCTTGGAACGGGTTGCTATTACTGCTCCAAAGCCAAACGCGAGTGTAAGAGTCAAGAAGAAGCACCAGAGCGATTATCAGATGGATAGACACGACAAGAGTTTATATAGTTGTATCACGAGAGCGACTTCGTATATGGCGGCAGGCTTATCATGCCAACCGTTGTCCAAAAAGAGGTAAGGCAGGCAGCTGTGATAAGCAAAAGCTACTAGACTAGCTAGGTAGGTAATGGACCGGTGAAGGGGCTTTTGATAGGACGCATGTGGTTCATTGACCGGTCCAGGCGGAGAAGTCTCTCACAATTGCTTCCTTTGTATTACTCAGGGTTTGCCGGCAAGTACGTTAGTGGGGGGGAAGAGATATGTACGTGAGAGAACGCGAGTGTCTGAGGGCATGCGTGAGCGAGGGAGCTAGACTTCTGGCCGTTTTTTGCCTCATACACAGAAAGTACCGCGCTGAGGTGCTTCCCTTCCACTGATTGATTGATGAAAATGTATGACTTCAGACATCTGGCGCCAGATCTTAGCTCTATAAGGCAAGTCCTTGCGAGCACGCTCGTGAATCACGCGCAGCCTAACACTTGGAACCAGGTCTTGGCCCCTTATTCGAGCAGGACCGCCCCGGAGGTAGAGCAATTGTCACATCCGTTTACCGGACTGAATATTTCGGAAGGCAAGGGAAGGCAAGGCAGTCTCGGTGCGTACAACGCCTAACTTAGGTGACCTCATCTGGTACCTGGACAAGCCCTGGGGCGCCTGTATTCCTTAATTGAACGCCCCGGCAGGGCCCCTTGCGCCCTAGCGGCCCTTGCGCGTACCCCGCGTAGATGCTACCACGTTAGCCCCTATAGTCGTGGAGGGTAGTAATTGGAGCCGGATCTCCCCGATCCATATTGTAATGAGACTGGGGGACTTTCCGGGTTCGGGTGCCAATCATGGCTTTGGCTAAGTCCCGTACGATGCATGGCTTGTTGATCACAGACCATGGATGGCATCCCACCAAGTTCTTGAGCCGCATCCTTTTCTGCATTCCACGCGCAGGCTTCTCCTATATATTATGTCTGTGGCCTACATATAAAGTAAGCAAGCATCAACTATAGCTCCCTGTGCTATAGCCGTGCTTAGCAGGTTTCAAATGCGTGGTCTACGTACACGGGGTGCCGGAATCTGGGCACAGCCCGTCCAGGGTGCGCGACACAGCTTTGTTACTAGCTTCGTGAACCTCGAAAGTGTTGCTTATCAACCTCAACACAACTCCCATGAGCATCGAGAACCAATCGCGGAGTAACTCTCGGCGCCTGGGCGTGTAAGGAATGCGACAAGCCGCCGAAGCCGGAAATAAATAATACTGGCGAGATCAACGGCTACCAGCAGTCCAACACGTCGTTAACGAGCGTTACATCAGAGACCTACATCAAACTACTCCCCCCCAAACTCGTGCTTTTTAGTATAGGTATATATTTATTTATCGTTAAGTAAAGTACCGCCCAACCAGAGGTAAGATACTCTTGGCGGGTTAGCCCTATCCAGAAGACGATATACCTTATCGATCAATCACATCAGAGAAGCGGTGTGGTGGTTCGAATAAGAATGCGAAACTTGACAGGGTAAAGGTTAGCTGTCACACGTAATCATCTCTCGACCAATAAATCCTATAGATATCTCGAGTTCAGCTATAACTGGGCAGCTAAAGGGCCTCGTTTATGTCATCTACTTCGGTAGCCAAGACATCTCCTGCGGTAGTTTAGTATTGTAGATCTCCCCTTCAGTAAGATACTCTACCTATTATAGTGCCGTCCCAAGCAGTCTGGGATAGGCTGAAGTTATTCAGATTGAGAACCCCTTACAGCTTCTAAGCCAGTTCATTGCACCAACCAACTTTAGAGCGTTTGCCAAGGTTTGTTATAAGGATAATTATAAGGTGATAAAGAGCGATAACAAGGACTATATACCGGGATGCATCCATTATGATATAGCACTGTACAGAACAAGAATTCTGTCTGCGAAGGGACATCAGCCATTGGCTAAGTAGGGCCAGTCCGTAGACTTCAAGACTCCATGCAGAACACTCAACCCAATCACCAGATCGTTAGTTAGTCCTATGTATTCGCTACCTATTCAGCATGGCGCGCCAGACGCCTTCCCACTCGCTATAAGATTCCAAAGCTTTCTATAACTACTCTCTTATCCCATGTCTCGTTACCACGTCCCAGAAATAGGTAAATCCCTTGAGCTCTGACCAACTGCGAACTTATACTCGCCGTCTACAAGCATAGCCCAGTTCTGTGCAGTTACGTCCCAATAACTAAGATCTCTGCGAGTTAAATTGAATGTGACAGTGCTCTTCTCTCCCTTCTTCAGGTCTACCTTGTCAAACCCACGCAGGACTTTGACAGGGAAGTCAATTGTAGAGGATTCCGGGTAGCTTAGATAGAGCTGCGGCACCGCCTGTCCTCTTCTCTCGCCGGTGTTCTTGACGTCGACAGACACCTTCACATACGTGTCCCATAGATCGGGATTTCCGCCTTCGTCTCCACCGGCGCCGGATTGAGGCTGCTTAACGTCGTAACCGTCTGGGTAGGGGTATGGGTCAGAAGCGATGTCGTCAACGTTGTCAAGGTAGGGATAAACAAATTTCTCGAGCCTTCGCAGGCCCTTGGGGAACAGTGCTTCTTTCGCATCCGGGATGCTGGTGTCATACTCGGGTGGTGCTGCGAAACCCTCTGGTCGAGGAGCGGGTAAGGCAGTCTTGGCCTTTACCTGCTTGACGACAAGGTTTGAAAATTCAAACGTAGTATAACTCAAGCCAAATCCAAATTCAAATCGGGGCTCGATCTCGAACTTGTCGAAATACCGATAATCGATGTATAGTCCTTCTTTGAAATCTTGCTGAGGGACGAGGCCATTAGGCAAGTACATAATTTGCCCGCCCTCGCCGTAGTCATCCAGTGTTTTGCCAATGGTCCACGGTAGTTTTCCACTTGGACTAACATCGCCCAATACGACATCAGCCAACGCGTTGCCGCTTTCTTGGCCAGGGAGGTTAGCTAGTAGCACTGCTTTCACGTTGGGTAGGTCGATCCATCGTTCCATCACAACCGGGCCAACAGTGTGAATGATGACGAGCACATGACCATCGCCACCATGGCAACCCTCTGCCACTTTGACGATTAAGTCATCTGCACCTTTTTGCAAAAGTATATCAGGTCGGTCACCGTATACATTGCTCCACCCAACATAGCCTTCCCCCGAATCAGAGTTCGCAAAGACAATGCACACATCGGACTCTCTGAGAATTTCGGGTTGTTGTTTGAAGGGAGGCTTGTTCGTCAAGTACTTCGTGACGTTCACTTGCTTGCCATCCCAAGCCTTGCTGAGAGCCTCCTCAGGGGTAATGAGATAAGGGAACTCTACAGCACCGGAGCCCCAGCCAGAGGCTAAAGTGCCCTGGTTACAGGCGCGGTCTTTGCAATAATTGGGACCCTGGCCAGGCCCCGCGTCTTCACCGAAGATAGCTATTCGCAGCAACCCGTCCCGCTTGGCTTTGTTTCCTCCTATGCTTCCATCGCGGATGATAGGCAACAATCCTTCGTTCTTTAATAGGACGGTTCCCTCGACTGCAATCTGTCGTGCCAATGAAGAATGGTCTCCCATCACATTGATATATTCGTTTACCTTGCGCTCTTGCTGCTCTGTTGGGCTTCCGGGGGCTTCCACACCCATCTCGTCGTCAGTCCAAGACGAAAAATTCGGACCTTTACGGTCAAATTTAGTTTCATCATCCTGGCCCATTTGATACCAGGCGGCGACAATGCGGGTAACCATATCGTTTAGCCTGTCTATAGGCACAGAGCCGTTTAAAACGGCTTTCGTCAACTCCGGGCCCCAGAGAGATTTTCCATTCGCCCAAAACAAGCCATCACCAGGCATCGTCATCTGTATATTTCCACAGGTTAACAATGATAGACAAGCAACGGCGATGACTGTTAGACAAATGAGAGTATGCCAAACAAGGTAGAAATGAGCTCCCGCTGGCAAAGGAAGAAGGCATGGTTGAGAGAACCGAATGTTTCACATACATCTAGGCCAGCTAGCGCCGTAGAAACACCGCTTCTCTGGGCGAGCCAGTCGCTCATCACGAAGCCTTGGAAGCCCATCTCGTCTCTAACTAGGCCGTTTAGCAATTTCGAGTTGCCACAGGCGTAGGAGTTGTTGATCATGTTGTAACTGCACATGATGCTAGCAACGCCGGCCTTGATCGAGTCCCCGAATGGCCAGAGATACAATTCGTGCATGGTCCTGTCGTCGATGTTGGCAGATAACGAGTTCGCCAATCCCCATTCGTGAGGCTGCCGAAAATGTTCCTGCTCATTGGCAACCAAATGTTTGACTGTACGGAAGTTAGTATAAGCACTTTTGTCTTGCGATTTAAGAAGCGTGTGTTCTACGATTCTCAAGGTCTGATACACCACGGCTCAAGAGTACAGAAACAGGGTTGCCTTATGATAGGAATCATCAGATACACATACTTGTGGCCATGACACCCTCATCTTGCATTCCCTTAATCGATTGTGCGGCGGCAATTCCTTGCAAGTACGGATCAGCTCCGAAGCCTTCCCAGTTCCTACCGCCAGCCGGCATGCGTCCAAGCGGTCCAATGCATGGGCCGAGAATTGCATTGATGCCTTTCTTCCTGGCCTCGACTGCGTGAGCATTGCCCCATTGATACATCAGGTCCTTGTTCCATGTAGCACCAACGGTGATGCCGGCGGGAAACGCCGTCGCGTTGTCGGTGAAGCGTATACCCAACGGCCCGTCTTGCAAGGCCAGTGACGGGAAGCCCACATTAACCGCAGGTCCCGTGTTACCCACAGCCGGCCCCATCTGCCAGCCAGTCCCCGTTGTGATGTTCACCTTTTCGGGCAACGTCATCTTAGCTACCATCTTGCTTGCCTTCTGGTAGCTCTTAGCCCAGCTCTTTGTTGTTCCGCCCTTCGGCGTTGGATACCAAGGCGGTGACAGGCCGTCGGGAGGCGCTTGTTTATATTTATTGAAAGCAAAGAACCCGCTTGTGCTGAGAGTCACCATTACGACCGCAAATACTCCTAGTGTAATAATAAGACATCGTGACGATCGCCCTCTAAAATACCCACACCATAGCCTTCGCAAGTGACGGCTTGGTGGGCGGGTTTGGTAGGCATCGGTGTATCTAGATTTAGGAGCCGTAAGAGGATCGGATTGAAGATATTCGGTCGCATCAAGATCGGAATCGAGGTCTTCGGATGAATAACGGAGGTCGAAAGAGTGTCGAGGAGCCTCCGCTTTACTCCTCTGGCCATTCTCGTCCATCATAGCGACCGGGTACTCTGGCTTCTCGATCTGCTACGTGGCTATTAAGGGTAGCAGGTAAGCCTAGGAAGGCGGCAATTGAAAAGGACGATGATGCGAAACTAATGGAGGCAGATATAAGTCGAGCAGCGTAATCTACACGGGACTTTTTACCGGTATCAAAGACAGGTAGACTATAAGGGAAAACAAGGCACTATATCTGTGCCTAACTGACGACCATTTCCTGACGCAAACGCCAATTGAAGAAGCTATGTAAAAGAAATAAGACAAAGCACTACGAAAAAAAATTAACTTGAAGCAGAACTAGCAACACGTTTCTACATCAAGAGGCAGACCTCCATTGGTGAAAAATTGGTGAGGCTTCGAGAAGCGAGATAGGAGCCGAGCTTCCAACTTGGACGATGAGACCCGAGCAACTTGGCATCCGCATATCTGTCAGTTACGGGATAGAGCATTAGGTAACCCCGCAGTCAAGCTGTCTACAGTTGGGTCAGCCCTGTACTAACCGGCTAAACTCCACTAAACCCCAAGGCTACTAGGGGTGGCTACTAGGGGTACAGAAGTGTCCCTCCGATACCTATTGTCCCGTGCTTAACTGAGGTGTTGTGATGGAAGGACAGTCGTAGGTATCATGTAAAATCCCAGCAAAGTCCTTTCTTTATCAGACATTCTTACTTAGAAAGGCCAACTCCCACTGATACAAACAGTAGTGTCATTACTTCTTAACATGGGGAACATTTACAGCTGAACTACAATAATGTGAGTTTGTAGACTCCGATTACTGGAACCGATGTGCCACCCCCCTTAGATTCTTTTACGTAAATACTACGAATTATATCCTATAACCCTGTACTAAAAAACGAATAAACACCGAGGCTGCCGCCCTTCTCATTTTATTCCGATCATAATTTCACCTCGTCAATAGTCACAGAGTGCTTAGAAGGCGTGTCGGAGCCGCCGGCACCAGTAGACTCGCGTTTCTCATCATCAGACGCAGCATTGAGGGCATGGATCGTCCTGGGATGTCTCCTGCCGGAAAGGTCCAAAAATATAGATTTGACCGTGTGCTTGAGCGTATGTCTGCCCTCAAAGATGGGGAACAGACCGACGGCGCCAAGGGACCCGAATATCCAGATGATACCCACCGTGACCCAACCCGTGAAGAAGGGCTTGGAGAAGACGTACGAGGACCCGTACATCGGGAACGGCCACAGCACTAGGAATGCCAGTGTCAGTCCGACTGTCGTCCACTTGGATATCTTGCTAGCACGCAGCAGCTTGGCTTGTTCTTCCTGCAGCTCGTCGCTTGTCTCCTCATGTCCACCGGCCGTTTGCTCCAGGTCGACGCCGGCGACCTCTGCGAGGTCGTGGTCATCTCCTCTGCGAATTTGCATCATGGACTTCCAATCATATTTGTCCTAATCCCGTCTAAGTCAGTTTCCGTGGGAGAAAAAAAGGGAATAAATAAAATACAATAAGGGCGCCGGGCAATACATACCACACCAAATATCAACGTGAAAAGGGGCACCAGCACCAAGGGCGAAAGTAATGCAGTAACTACTACGGCGTCAGCTCAATCCAGGTAAACAATCCTCGTGCGCAAGTCTTACCATTGCCAGCAAGCATCGGTAAGTTGGAGCCAGTACAGGCAACATCAAGAGTGCCGCACTCCCTCTTAGCAGTAACGAGCCACGCAATAAGCGCGAAAGCGAGACCCAGCGGCGGCGAGAGAGCAGCAGCCCATTTATTCTGACCAGACCACACAAGCGTCAGAGTTGCCGGTATGACGGCGGAGGAGATGATGCATCCCATCAACAAGTAGAGATACCCCATGGAGATGCCTGCATACCACAATCCAACAGAGAAGGTAGAGATAAACAGCGCGTACGCCACGACGATAACGTGCGACATGTAGATGAGGCGCTTGCCGCTAGCATCGGGCTTGAAATACGTGCGGTATAAATCGTACGTAAAGATGGAGGACACTGCTATGAGTTCCGACGAAGTGGCCGATGTCACGGCGAAAAAAACGATCAGCAAAGTCGCCACAGCACCGCCCTGACCCAGCAGCGCGACGGCCGCGTACGGCAGGACTAAGCCCGACGATACCTGTTCCTCGGTCATGCGGTTGGGGTATGTTGGGAAAGCGGGCGTGTTTTCCAAGGCGAGGGCCGAGAGACCCATTGTCGTAGCCGTCAACCACGGGATCGCGAACCAGCTAAGTCCGCCCAGGATATAACCGGGAAGCGCGTGCACGGGAGAAGCTGCAATGGCCTTATTATAGTAGCCGTTGTCCAGGAACACGGTGCCGAAATTGCCAACGATATTGATTACGAAGAAGATGGCACCCTCCGTTGACCCTAACAATTGGCCGTTAGTACCTCCTCTCTTTCGCCCGTACGGTCCTAGCATAAGTCCCATGCCTGCCAACTTCAGAACAACCCGATATAACCGCTCCAGCCCTAATGGAGTCTATGAAGTATTTCAAAGGGCGAAGGAAAATCGAGAAAGCTGTGATTTACTTACGCATAGTCAAATAGCTACCCTGCGCATTCCCATCAACAGGGTGCGCAACAGCCGCCTCCATCAAACGATCATAGACCGCAGCCGGCGAACCAAGGGTATCCGAGGTAGCATACGCAGTAAGAGAGAAAACGATGATAATAATCAGCAGAGCAAAGGTATGGATCCAATCCGTCAGAATCGTCGCCTTGAGACCGCCAACCAAGGTGTACGCAATGACACCAACAGGCAAGAGGTAAATCGCAGCGATAGTATGCATGCCCGTGAGCGCATTCACCGTCGCCGAGCCGCCGACGACCAACATCAAACTAACGAGGATGTTGGTAACAAGACCGAAGACCATGAACGTGAGGTGCGGGAGGGTGCCGTATCGAGCCTTAATTCTATTTACCACCGGACAATTCTCGTCAGTTCCAGTCACTACGTACTAACTGTGCCAATGTCGCGAGGGAAAAAACTATGACATACACTTCCAAAAACGTATGCGCATTCGGTGCGCGCCGCTTTAGCTCAATAGCAAGCGTCGCAAAAAGGAGGATCTGCACCGTAGCACCAGAGGCATACCAAAAGGGGCCGGAAACACCATATCGGTAGCAGACGCCGGAGCTCTGGAGGAGTGTGGCGGCCCACGTCCACGAGGACACGACCGCGGACCCCACGAGCCCGCTCTTCACCGTTCGTCCGGCCGTGTTGAACATCTCGGATGTTTGAAGCTCGGAATTATAGCGCTTGAGGGTGAACGTGACGAGGATCTAATTATGCACAAACCCGATTCATGTCAGTCGTGCGCATGCGCTTGAGGGTGAGAAGGAGACACATGGGAGAGCAAAGAATCTTACCATGCCCAGCGCGAATGCGAAACCCAGTCCGAGAACGATGCCATATCCGACGCCTTGTCCCAGAGGCGCCGCGCCTGACGACGTTGCCTTCATGCTACCGGTTGCGCGATGCTTTCCCCTTCCTTTCTTAGTTGAGAATACAAGGACTTGCTTGCACACAACAGCACAGGGGTCGCTCCACTAGAGTTACCGACTTCAATAAGTCTCACGAGCGGACAAATCGCGAAGAGGGGAGACGGACGGACAACCATGCACCATGTCTTGCCTATATATATTATAGCTATGCCATGCATGCATGCATCCATGCATCCCACCCAGTCGTTCACTTCACTAACAACTACATAAATATATTACATACATGCATGAATAACCATAGAATCAGCCACGGCATCTCCAGATAGCTATGCAACCCAGCGCGCAATCTACGTACTGGTACGTTTGTACAGCATCTGGGTGAGATATCTAACCCTAAACCCAGACAGGTCCATCTTCCCCCCGCCAAGATGACGCAGGGCGTTTTTGCATCACAGCAGTATGGTACAGAACGGGGCAGGGCTAGGATGATATGACGAGCTATCTGTGTACGAACGATAACCGCCTTGCCCTTGCCTCTCTCGGAATTGGCCGCCTGCCTACTTACCTACTTACCCAAGCCGTCCGTTATCGCCTTCGACCACACCCTCATTTATACTAGATACCTATTCGCTCGTTCTGCAATGTCCAAGTACAGCCCATGATCCCTCGACACGGTTATGCCAGCAAGAGCTCAGCTGTCTGCTCGTGAAAAGCATAGAGAAAGCGAACCCCATATTTTGATTGCTCAGGGTATGTTGCAGTCAATCGTGGGGCAATTCGTCAATCCCTACCGAGTTCCAGCATTTCGGATTGGTTGATAAGGCCAGCATGCAAGTAGGTTGGTTAGGGCGTTGTGCATGGGTTTGGTATGTATGGGGGACTGCAACTCTGATAAGACGAGATGCATGTAGGAACCTGTGGGTATCACCGTAAAGCTAATCAAACCAAACTTTCAACACCCAGGTTAGCTACCCAGCTTTTATCCAGCCGGCTCCAACGCCGTGAATGTTGAAACCAAACGGGTACGACATATTTTGTAGGGAAGCTATCTCCCTACAAGATTTATACGCTTAAGTTTGGTTATCGTTGTGGTTGTACTTTGTCCCGTCGCGTCACATATACACGTGTGGTGAAGGTACATAAGTTGGAGATGTGTAGATCAGCCGCTATCCAGAGGTCATCATGCTACCGTACCATCCAGAGAGACAACGTCCTTAGGGAACAAAAGTTCCGAATAACCTCTCTATAAGAAGTCCCGGGAAAACCCAGCTACCCATAGATAATCATCTAAGCTACGCCCGGCATACATATGTACTTGCTTTGCTATACTTAGCTCCACAGATAAATGCCGTAGATACCTAACCTAGGGCGATAGCCGGCCGTTACGATAATCTACTTATCCTATCCATCTGATAAGTCAATCCAAGGATTTATTAAGTAATTCTCATGACCGCCATCAAGAATGTACCTCGTGCTGTAAGTAAGCAGAAAAGGGTCGAGAAATAAGTTCCGTTCCGGCCAATGGCAAGTTCGCAACAGGCGATGTCACTATAGATATGTAGATAAGGGACTAGCAGGGGTAGAGAAGAACGTGGTTTTTTTTTTTTTGCGGTCCCCTTATCAGCCAGCCAGCCAGCCAAATCGTGATGGGTTGCTCAAAACGCTGACATTCTTTTCGGTACCGGGTAACAATCACTTTTCAGCTACCAGCGACAGCGCAAACACCATGTTTTATCCAGGTGTGCTACTTTGTATAGATAGATGCCTATGTGTAAAACTCCTTTTTTACCCCTAGCAATGAACCCCAGTTCGCGGCGTGGTCACTGTCGTGGGGTAAGTATGTAATCGCTTATGAGATAGGGTGTTCTATAGAAAACGCAAGGTCACCTTAGCTGCCAGTAAAAAAGAGTTCCCCAGTCAATATACATCCCCAAGCGAGTATCCCTGTCGGCAAGCTTCTACCGAAGAGCCTCGAGAAGCACGCGACAGTCAAGCCAAGTCAAGTTCAAGCTACACTACACATATCGTTGGTAAGAATAATTGATAACTTATTACATGCACACTCTTGTCAGGCATAATTGCGGTTTGGTTCAGCTACGTAGCCAAGACGACATGGTTTGAGATAAGTGAGCGAGCGAGCGAGCGACTTAGATGTCAATATTATCAATGCGCTTTACCCCTACCAACATATATTGGCAACGTCAATAAAGTGTGAGAAGGTAAAGCTGGCGAAGTTCTAATATTATTTACACGGGTAATCTATCTATGGGCTGGCTACATGGTCAAAACGGCCGAAGTTTTTATAAATTGGACAACAGGCTCGTTTGGCGTGGTTCAGGACATATGCAGTCAGTACAACTATAATGTATGAGCATACATGTGCGATGTGCAACACACATAGGTACGTACATTACAGTCTATTCCTACACGATAGATACAATCCTCTGCGGCCTAGGTAAGATACCTAGGTAATGTAGCGCGTTCCGAACTCTCGGTTCCGCCAAGGTCCGGGTCGAGCGTCGGAAATCTATCAACGACAAGTGAAGTCCATGTTTATCTCGTCTGGACATGGGTCCAACGGCCAGTTTAGGGCCGTAGTAGGGACGTCCCATCACCTATTTCCCTCGAGCCGCCGCTGAAGAGCCACCGTGCGGCTGCCAGCGCCAGGTCACAACCCCAATGATTTGTTTTTCCTTATATGTCCTACCTCATATGAATACCCGCAAGAACTCGACCAACGACATGATAGCCATAGCTTGACCATACGGCATACTCGTGATGGGTATATCTTTATAGTGCTGCAAGTCGCGGCCCATGCCCGTTCCGAAGGACGTATTGAGGAGCTCGCCCTCGGCATCGATGTTATCCAAGACACCCTTGATCGCCTTGAGCGCCACGTCTTCGTATTCATTCCCGATATACTTCTTCCTCTGCGCCTTGAGGACGCCGAATGCGAAGCCCGCCGTTGCGCTCGCCTCGAGATACGAGCCTTCTTCCTCGGGGTGGTCCAGCAGGGTGCGCCAAAGCCCCGACGGTGCCTGCAGGTCCTTCAGCGCCTCGCACTGCGCGTTCAGCGTGTCGATTAGGTGTGCGCGTATGGGGTCGTTGGCCGGGAGGTCTAGCAGCTCCAGAAAATCCGGGATGACGATGGTGAGCCATGCGTTGCCCCTGGCCCACCTCGCGTTGGCGAAGTTGTGCCCGCCCTCGTGGAACGTCCAACCGTGGAAGAACAGCCCGCTCTTGGCGTCAAACAGATACTTGATGTGGATCAGAAACTGCCGCTTGGCCTCCTCGATGTAGTGTGGGCGGTTGAGGAGCTTGCCGATCTTGGCTAGGGGCATGACGGTCATCATGAGTGTGTCGTCCCATAGCTGCTGGTCGTTCTCCTCCAGGTACGTGATGTGTTGCATGCCGCCGTACTTGGTCCGTTCCAAGTCGTGGTATGCCCATTCCGCCCAGCTGTCCAGCCACGGCAGGTAAGTGATGTTCCCCGTCTTCTCGTACACGTATGCCAGGGTTAAGAAGACGGCCATTGTGTTGATATTCTTAGTCGTGCCGCCGGCGGCAAAGCGATTGGCGAACCAATTCTCTATGATCTCAAGGTATTTCCCATCGCCCGTGAGAGAGTAGTAGGCCCAGATGCCGTTAAGACCGATGCCGTGCGTCCACTCCCAGTCGTTCCATCCTTTCGTGTCAATCACACGCCCATCTGCCAACGTCATCAAAAATTGGCCCGATTTGTCCTTGATGTTGACTAGCCCGTCAATCAGAAGCCTGATCTTGGCGTGGATCTCGCTCGCCTTGAAACCGTGAGCTTGGGCAGGCATCTTCGACGAAGTTCAGTGTCAGTCGGCAGACAAATCTAAACTTGCCAAAGTCAGGGACTGTTCCTCGCCCGAATTGTACGAAGCTGATGATATATGATTGACTTTCTGAACAGCTGTCCCAAAGAAACGATTTAACAGTCCGATATACCCCACAGCTTCTGACGCCCACCTTTCGCTTCTACTACTGTGACACTGCATATAATAGGTAGGTAGTGGTGAGTGACCCATCTTAGCCAACGTATTCGCCGCCAGTGGGTTTAGAATCTGAGCTTTACACTCGGACTTGATCGTCCCCTCACCAGGGACGATACTCTCTTTGTACAACGGTGGCCCGCTGCGACCGCTAGCGTCTTGGGGTACTGGGAAGTCTTTGGTGGATAATCCTGGGCGCTGTCGTAACGAGTGGCCGTTCGGAGAGCATTGCACCGAGAGTCCCTTGTCGTCTAATAGGACTAACAAATTGCAGTCACTTTTCGATCTATCGCAGGAGGGTATAGTAACTAGGTTAGGGGGATGGATTGAAGAATTGTTGCTTCAATTACAACACTATGCAAATGGAGTACCAAGAACATAGCTTCCCATCATTATACCCCGAGAGACCGGTAGCCATGCTAAACGACGCTGTTATTGGTAAAGGGCTCGTTCCAAGCCTTCGGGAAATCGGTCAATTATATGTCCCCCCGCAGGCCAAGGCAGGTAGCCAAAGCATCAAGATTGTTGCATCCAGCCTCTTTCTCCAGGTCAACCAGACGCGGTTCCCCGCTCCCCAGTCTTCGGATTGGGGCCCCGGATTCAAACTCGTTTTGAGAGTCGAGATCAATCACTCCGTTTCCACAGTTACGATCAGGATACAAGTCGAGCGGATATCGTCACGTGCTGCATATGCTCACGATGTGTCAGCATTGCCAACTTTATGTAGTTTCGAAGCTCGAGTTCTCCGTCTCTAGCAAATTGTAGGTTTAAAGTGGCCACTCTTGGTATCTGGAGGACCGGTACCGCCGTTTACCCCAGGCCATTCCCCAGGTAAGCTGTCCGGGGGGGAACCCGCTTGACGAACTACAATCAGAATAGTCACCCACACACCAAGGTGTAATCCATGCATACAATCCATGCCAGGTATAGATGTGATCATAATATTTAATAACTGGCATAGCCAGTTCTGAATTCTCCTCCGTCCTCTTGCATTGAGGCTCTCCTAGCAAGCGTCCAGAGCTTGTTACCATTCGTTCTTACGCTAGCTCTGCAGGAGACAGGATTCTGATCAGTGGCCAAAATGTCAACACACGTGGGATCCAAGGAGGGCGAGGCTCCCACGAAGTCGATGATAGAAACTCATCGGACTCTATCACCTACGGACGATGTCAAGCTAAGGAAACACGCAATTTCGGACAAAGTCGATAAGGAAATCGCCAAATACGCCTCTGAAGCCCGCATCGACATCAGCCCTGAAGAGAATTTGAGACTTCGGAAACTTATCGACCGTCGAGTCTTGGTTGTCATGATTTGCACATATTTCCTTCAGGCCATCGATAAGGGCACTCTATCTTTCTCGTCTATCATGGGGCTGCCCGAAGATACCGGTTTGAAAACACCAGATGGAAAAGTGAGCCAGCTCTATAGCTGGTTGACGACATGTATATACATCGCCATCTTAGTTGTCGAATATCCTCAGGTCTGTGAGGATCTCGGTGGTCCTATGGCTGGCAGCGTTACTAACTATTTCTCGAAATAGAACTACATTATCGCCCGTGTACCACTCGGAAAATATCTAGGCTTTTCCATCTTCGCCTGGGGAGCCGTCCTTGCTGGCCACGCCGCCTGCAAGAATTTCGTCGGGCTAGTGACCGTTCGTACATTGCTGGGAATCTTCGAATCAGCCTGCCAGCCGGCCTTCATTGTACTTTCCGCTATGTGGTACCGCCGCGAGGAGCAGGCCGCACGAGTCACCTACTGGTATATGATGAATGGCGCTCAGCAAATTGTTGGTGGCCTGTTGGCTTATCTCTTCACCCTGATCACCACCGGGCCACTTAAATCCTGGCAATGGCTGTTCCTGTCGTACGGTATCATCTCCATCTTCTTCGGCGTTTTCGTTTTCATCTACATGCCGGATTCGCCCATGCGAGCCAAATGCTTCACCGAGGAAGACAAGAGACTCATGGTCGAGCGCGTCCGTGACAATCAGACTGGTCTGCAGAACCGCATCTTCAAGAAAGAGCAAGTCATCGATGCGCTCACCGATCCGCAGACATGGTGTTATGCTGTCATCCAGCTCACCACAACACTGCCCACGAGCGGTCTCGGCGGCTTTGCCAATATCATCATCTCCACCCACTTGGGTTTCAGCAACCTTCAGACCCAACTCTTGGCCATCGTCCTAGGCGCATATATCATTATTGTTCTCCTAGGCTCGGTCTGGTTAGTGAAGAAGACCAACCAGAACATTCTTGTTGCTTTGGGTTTCGTTATTCCGTAAGTATCGCGGCCAGGCTCGTAACTCTTTCTTTCAGCATGCTGACGCGATTGGGATTTTATAGATCCTTCGTGGGAACTATCCTCCTTTTGACCGTTCCGAACGGGACATTTTCCCAACATGTCGGTCTCTTGATTGCATATTACATCACGTTGTCGTTTTGGGCTGCCCAGACACTGGGTCTGTCACTCCTATCCCGAAATGTGGGTGGTCAAACCAAGAAGTCGGTAGTGTTGGCTACCAACTTCATCTTCTGGGCAACAGGCAATGCTATTGGTATGTTTACACTCTTTCCAACAGACATTCGGAGACATTCGTAAATGCCAGGACCTGGAAGCTGACATTATGACTAGGTCCACAAGTGTTCCTCTCCTGGGATGGCCCTAAATACCGCGTAAGTCCGCCCGGATCCCTACCTCCTAAAAGAAGGCTCGTTTTTCACCAGTGCTAGAACTGACGGGGTCTCAACAGATTGCATTCATCACCCATCTCGGTTGCTATAGTCTCTTGGTCCTAGCCCTACTTGGTTTCCGTTGGTACCTCGTTCAGCAGAACAAGAAGCGTGATGAGCTTGCTGCTGCCGGTGTTAATGAGGCTAGAGACACAAGTTTGACCCATGCCTTTGAGGATCTCACTGATCGTGAGAACCCGAATTTCCGTTATGTGTATTAAACGAGGGACCAATATTCCTCCAAAGTTATGAGGATTCAAGTACTGGAAGTCGTGAGAACATGCGCGTGAGCAAAGCGGCATAATTTGGCTCCGTAACCAGAATTAGTGGACTAATAAGAGCAACTTTGAAGTTCGTTTGACCCTCGTATACAGAATACCGCCGTATATCCATGTATAGGAATGACGTATGCTGTAGCGCATGCGTGTTCACGCATGAAAAGAAGACCACCGGCCCGATTCGGCCCGCCAAGATCCTAGCAGCTTAGTGTGTCGGATGGATCCAAGCTCCGAACTTTGCTATAAGCACCCGTAACTCTTCATAATAGCATTATAGCCAAATATGTTGCGACTTGGATAATTCTCAACCAGAATCGGCCCACCATAGCAACTCACTGCCAAATATCAACGATTTGCTAACTTCATGATCGAATTGTGGAAATTCCCGCTATAGCCTAGCATGGATAGACATCAAATGTGAGAAACGCAGGGACTGCACTCCTAGATGAGCCATCGATGGCGAACGCCTCGGTCTCCTCGCTTGAAGGGTCTCAACCGACCTTGACGCGCGCCTCCACAGCCCCTATCGAACTTCATTCTCCTCGATCAGCCCGTTCGCACTTGACGCCAGAAGACGCATTCAACCCCCAACCGCCACCACGTCGCGAATATGCCGCCTTCGACTCCCCAAGTGAAGTTCGACCGAGAAAGTCGAGATCAAAGCTTGAAAGCCGAAGCAGGAGTCGCCGTCGGAAAAGGCACAGTTGGAAGAAAGTACTCTGGGTCAAGCAATACTGTATGTCCTGGACGATACTCTGCTCTGTCTGTTACAGGCCTTTTACTTACGTCTAGTAACTTGCAGACCCGGACAATTATACGGATCAGGCTACCTTTCTTGAGAACCTTCAACGAAACCCCCGTCTCCAACCTTATGAATTCTGGCCACTTGTAGCCGACACCACCGTCATACTACAACAAGTTTGCTCCGTCACCATCTTCGTAGTCTGCTTCGTCGGCATCTTCCAAGAGCGTCTTTCGCCCGTCTCCGTGGTTGGCTGGGGGAGCTTCGCAACATTTGTCGGCTGGCTGATATGGGACAATTGGGTTGGCTTGGAGGACGAAGATGAAGTCCTACAGAGACGTCGTAGCAACCGCAACCGAGCTGCTAGGGAGCAACGGAATCGACGCGATCGTCCCCAATCCACGGTGATAGGCACCAGCTCATCTGCCATGCCATCTACTGTCCCTTCTGCCGCCAGTTCCGTGACCAACCTCGCAGCCGCCGAACGTGCTTATCCTCAAATAGCTTTAAAGCAGTCACACTCCGCCTCAGCTGTCTCTCTGCAGTCGGGGCTTTCGCAGGCGAGCAATGCACTTCGGCTCCCTAATGAGTCGCTCGACGACCCTAAACAGCGATCCTTGTCCCCTACTCCAAACGGCTGCCGCACGAGCCTACGCCTAGGGACCATCAAATCGGCCGTTCTCATTTATTTCACCCTTTTAGGCTTATCGCCTATACTCAAATCGCTCACACGCTCTACTTCGTCTGACAGCATCTGGGCCATGTCTTTCTGGCTGTTAACCATAAACATCTTCTTCTATGACTATTCGGGGGGTGTAGGCGTCAAGTTCCCCGCCTCACTTTCGACAAATGCCGCGCTCATGGCGTCAACCGTCCTAGCTTCGCGGCTCCCCTCGACCGGGCAAGTGTTCAGTCTCACGTTGTTTAGCATCGAAGTCTTTGGATTATTCCCCGTCTTTAGGAGGTACGCGAAGCATCAAAGCTGGCGGTATCACGTAGCACTTTCCGTCTTGCTCGTCATAGGCGCAGGTGCCGGCGTGGGCATAATCCTCGGTGGGGAGAAAGACGGACACTGGCCGTGGAAGAGCGGGCTCCTAGGGGTACTCGTCGCGGCACTTGCTGCCATAGTGGCCATGGGTGGTTGTAGCTGGTGGCTGATTGGGTTGCAGAAGTATAAGAACGCCATCAACGGCCCCTGGGATCAAGCCCGGCCTATAATAATAAGTAGGAGTAGACTATGGGATGATGAATGAAATAATAAGGAATGGTAATAACTAAGTTTTCGGGTCTAACCTCGGTATGTCGAATCTAACACTTGGGCGTCTTGGGAGTGAGCGTGTCTGAGGCATAATAGGACGCCGGAGAACTTCAAGTGACAGTAATAGGGGCTATGTATCGAGAAGCTAAGAACAGAATTACCACAACAGATCATGTTCACCATCACAACTCGACGAGGGAATGACGTTTTCTTGACAGACTCAGGATGTTCCCCAACTCGATATTATGCCTTAGATGGCAGAGGCTAATGCTTAAATAAGATCTAAAACGCGCCCATCCCTGAGAGCATATTATTGTTATATGACTCCTAGCCATCCAGTACCTGACTATCTCATTGTTTTATTACAGCGTGGTCGACTTAGTGCTCATCATATAAGTACTACCCAGGATAGATCATGCAGGCCATTCCGACGCAGTATGCTCAGAAGTCCCTAGACAGTCATTCTACAGACAAAGATAAGCATCCTGTAACGACAATTCAGTATACGCATAGATAATTGTGCTCCGTCTTCTCAATGCATAACGATTTGATCTATCAGAGAGCCCCTTTGATTACAACATGTAATTACTTCTCCTCAGCTTGGGGTGATAATGACGGGCCCGAACCTGACGCAAATATCTGTCACTCCCGCCACCTGAGCCTTTGAGGTGATTGCCGCTCACTCGAACTACGCTGACTTCATTAACATTTACCTAGAACAAGAACAGCCCTTCGGGCATGACTTCATCTTCATAGACAAACAGGGTGGGTGTACTGCTACTAGATATTAACTATCCCACTCGAGCCGAGGGGGAATGAGACGGGCGTTGATAAATAAATATAGTAAGGGATGGTGGGTATTATAATGGCGAGAGACCCTATTTGACAAGCGTGTTGAGCGTTTTACGCGGAAATCCAAAGCAATTCGTTTTTCTACTAAGTAAAGGCTGGATTGACCGATATTAGTATGTAGTGCCGTTCATTTTGCTTTCTTATTGATATCTACCTACAGTCCTTATTCCAGTCTTAGCTCATCAGGAAGATATTTGAGTGACTACGCGATTTCATTGAACATTAGATTGGTTCAGGGCCGGTAGTTGGGGGAACAGGACTCTTACTTGCTGCAGCAGACGGGCATGAAGGTATTGTTGGTAAGTGTCCTGATAAACGGCTATGACCCAGGCATTAAGGACTAGGCAGCAGTCGTTACGGTGCACTATTTAACATTCTCTAAGAGCGGCCATGTCACCGTTGCTCAATCATCTACTCGCTAGCCAGCGCCGGGAAGCATCCGGCAAGAAACTGCGCCGGACGAATCGTCAACGTGGCACAATAGCCTCGCGTATCCTCCTCTTAGATAAGGGTAGAAGATGCTTGAGAAAAATGGCAAATAATACACTGCAAAGATATCGATCTGGCCGCCTCTTGCTTCATCTAATAGCTATGGACGGGTATTCGGAAGTGAATCTCTCTACCTTGAGGTCAGAGTCTCGGTCCCTGGCTAAGCATCTTGGGAAAGGGGGGGAGGAGTTGTATAAGCCACTTCACCCTTCCTATTTATGTATATTTAGGGCAGCTTACCATGAAGCCTTCAACTTTGTTCGTCAACACTTGTTTTAAAATACAATATAACTACTATTGCTATGTTTACATTATGGTATAGAAAGTAGTTAATTCGGAGTTCTATCCCGTTATGTCTCACCAAAATGATGATGTTCTCCTCTCTCTGGCTATGAGTAACCGTGAGAGGCAGTCCTGTTTCTAAGACAGCATGATACTTAACTAGGGTTACACACAGTTAGTTGTTTCTATAATTCAATCTATACTCGCTTGATGGCCAGAAAACTTCCCTTCTTCCGCCTCCGTCACGGCTTGTCTCAACTTCGGGCCTTTCTCAACTAAGAGACAACGGCATTTCCCTCTCTAGGCCGGATGGGAATCATATGTCCTCAATGCCTAATGATTCACGCAACATTTGGGCACATGAAAAGGAAATTGTTAGTATTATTAGCGCGACCTTACTTGTATCATCTGCTTTCTCATACGCCGATGCGCACAGCTGATGGGGCAATGTACGATATTAACCTGTACGGTGGGCTCTGTCGAAATCTGACGGCAAAGATGCTGCGTAGGTAAGTAGGCAAAGAAGCAAGGGACCAACGATAGATTCCCCGTGAGGCGTCCAAAGCGGAAGTCAGGCAAATAGCCTTGTGTATTACTATATATTAATATGTCCTATCTTGGTAATATTATGTATATGTTTATATGTGTATGTCTCACCTGCCAACATGCATGCCTACATACGTAGCCCTCCCTGCCTACTTGTATTCCGAGTATCGGCGGATACGGTGACTGAAATCACTACACAGATACCCAACTTACGAATCAGGCACTTCTTGCGAAAATAGATACCCAGATGCCTATGCATGCCGATTAACTAAATAGGAAATGGGTCGGTAAGTAGGTAGTTATTAGTTACGAAAACGAAATAATTCCAAAAAAACCGAGAAACAGGTGCGGCACTGGGTCCGCATATACCTGCCCGCGTGGGTGACGCGCTTCTGTCTCTCTTCTGTGTTCCCCCACGGAGAATACAAGGTCGGATGCCCAGCAGGACGTCGTGTCACGGCTACACACGGTGGGTTTTTCTTTTCGACTCATCTCGGAGGTTATATCGATTCGGGGAAGGGAAGGAGGGAGAGAAAAAAAAAAAGGATGTGTGTTGCGTGGACTAGATAAGCCCCCGTCTGGAGGTGCTTCGTAAGTACCCAACCTACTTTATTCACACCATATGTTTATTAGGTATTGTTTCTGCTTGCATTTTGCCCTATATACGGAGGTATTCATGTCTTATCCTGCGTCTATTCTCTTGTCTCTCGGAAGCAATCGGAAGCAAGCGTCCGAAGCGCAAGGACATGGGGGCCAGGTTAGAAGCCCGGGGGAAGGGGCACGTATAGATACGTAAGCATCCTATGTAGGTATACCATCTCGGAGAATGAATTGAGAGCGACCTAACTGATGTACTTTCACTGACAGGAGTCACAACATCCCCCACCTCCCCCGGAGAAAGCAGCAGCACATGATAACACCCGTCTTAGATGGGGGTGCGTGCGGTACCACCGTCACTATCACCATTACACAGCTTAGACAGCTCGGAAAGAGTCCCGAAGTGAGACCTCTGAGGGGAATTTCCCCGTCTAGATTACTCTTGTTCTTACGATGTTTGTTACACAGACTGGATATTTCCTCTTCTATGGACACGAACTTTGATTCGAACCGGGATATTGCTGTTGCTTAGAAAAATGTCTAATGAGCTCTTGAAGCCGCTGGCTATTGACGTCAAGCAAACTCGGTATGGCTTCACGAAAAACATGGCATTCTGCGGTTCAGGTGATTCCGGCGTCATTAGCATGGCATAATAGGCATAGCTAGGTTAGCTCCCTACGGGCCTGTGCGAGTACGCGATGGCAAAAGTGAGGCAACTCAACACGTGGGCCGATAATTATCATCTGAATCTTCTCGGATGATTCTGCTTCATTTCCGCTCTTACAAGCATAATGCCCAGTCGGTGCTAATTTCCGCCTTTGATCGATCTGGGAGATCCCCAGGTAATGTAGTTATATTATTATCCGACGTGGCCACCAGAAACAAGCCCAACGCCTCAAGGCTGACACGGCAGGTCTCAGAAGCGACGATTACGGAATCGCGCCACGATCAGGACGATTACCTAGATCGGCATAAGTCCACATGGGACAAAGTTGCGGTGCCGGTTGAGAGGGTTATCTGGGAGATTTGGGAAGAGGAAGAAGAAACGAGTCAAGATTGAGAAACTTTAGGCGAGAGCAATCTTCTATTTTCCTTACCGGTGATAGATTGGCGAAGGATTTATAATCAATATCAAATTTGCTCCCCTACCTATCCATCTGGCTACCTATTACAATGCCTAAGTAAGTACATCATAGTTACCGAAGTACTGTCAGCGTTCTTTCAGCAGTGGCGTTGGCTGAAATATCTCGGTTCTAAAATAGCATCTTTGCGGCTGACGGGGTGAGCACAATGGAAGCGCCTTGAAGTGTACCATAGCTAAGAATATATCAAGATTCTATCTGTTTTCTGAGATTTGTGGCCCGCGTACCTCCCTAAGTGCTTGAATGAAAACCAGGAGGTGTCAGACCCTCTGTTGTCTCACCGAGAGCTCAGATAGCGGCTGGCGAAAGTTCAGCAGGTGATACATAGTCCGTGTCAGTTTGCAAGAGGATAGCTTGAGCCGAAAATCAAAAATCAAAAAGTGGTTTCGATCTTGCTGGCGCCCAAGCCTGCACACTCTATATGCCTACACATGTACACTTACAAGATTACAGTAGTAACTACCTCGTCGGCCTATTTGTCCACGTAAACAGTTATCTTAGGATGTCTGTCGTCGTTAAGCTACGTCTGAATCAAGTAGATATCCTCTAGTTATAGTCCGAGATGTATTTTCCCCCCACGCAAGAATCGATTCTGGCCCACTCTCCGTCGACCTCATAATCATATATTTGCCTTCGCCATGTATATAGATAGATACAAGATACTTTCGAGGTCAAATCGATGCCGCCACAATGCCGAACTACGCGAGTCGATAGAAGGAAGCTTTTAGCAACCTAACGAAAGGGTCAGGGGCTGGTTCGTTATACGTGCGTATGATCTTGCTTGTTTTCTGGCCAGCATGCGACATATCATTTTCTCTGTTGTTTATTGCATTGCCTAGCTGCGCGGCAGTACAGAGCGAGTGCATGGGCTCACAATATCGGTTACCGTATGGCCTCCTAGTGCGTATTATACGTAAAATAGGGAGAAGGATAAGCTGCTCGAGATATCGATGTAAGGAGGTAGGTACATACTCATAGCACAGTATAGGTTACAGCTAAGTAGTAGGACGTGTATCAACTCCTTTGAAACAGGACCCTGATGTTTTCCAACCAGTACCTAGATAATTATCTAAATTGCATGCTTGGTTGAATTAAGATCCCTACACACATATACACTCCCGAGCCCAATCTATCAGCTCGGATGTATCTCCTTTTACGAACACTGTTGGTTACAAAACTTCTGACGTTGGTCTACCATACCAAGTGTCTGGGCAGAAAGACAAGCATGACGCCCAAAGAAGATGTCACGATGGTAAGGGATTATGGAACACTGGAGTCCCATTGGACCCCCAACTAGTCTAGGTAGGCTTTTAAAAGGACCTTGTTCGTGTAACGGTCGTCAAAGACAAGAGGGGGGGAGAGAACCAAACCCCGGCCTATCTACCTTGCCTTGTTTGGTGACAGAGGAGAGAGGAGGCGCGAACAAGCATGAACCAGAGAAGCATCTCATCACCAACTGAATCTGCATGGCTGGCTGCTCCACAAAACAGTGTTGGGGGAGGCGGTTTCGGTACATAGGTCACTCTTTACGCGATACCCAGGCCTAGAACCTACGGCATATATACATACCTAGCTCACTTACGTGGACGAGCCTAGATAGAGCTAAAGCCAAGTATGAATAGACCAACATACTGGACCAAGCGCTCGGGATCAGTCATATCCGCCCTTTCTAGTGTCAGAGTGGCCCGAGATGGTGGCAAGGAAATGTAGAGATAAAAAAAGATGAGAGAATAAGCTTTGTTTCCCCAGGGCTTTAGTTGCGAGGAAGTAATACATCTGTAGGTAAGTTAGGTTTATGTCGTTGGGAGAGACGTACATACTTCGCTCCACACGCAGATGAACAAAACAGAAGATCATTGGGGGTGCGCCATATCCAGGTTGCTGGGGACCAGGATCGACGTCTGCGTTTTGCGGCGTTAGGTCTGGTAGGTAGGAGTGTAGTCTGCAGTCTATGCTTTACCTACATGCATATGTTGTACCTAGCTCTTCTCTTGTCGCTTTTCTTTTTCTTCTCCTTCGACATTATTTTTCATTTTTTGGTTTCCTTCTCGTCCCGGGACTAACATATGCTGTTTCAGCTACCTGTATCTAAATCTGCATTCTCGCCTTAGGGCGAGCATTAGCGCTGTGAGAGAGCTGGGCGGGCTGTAAATAGATAAGTTAGATGGATGTCTACGTAATAAATGTTGGATAGGAATTCGATCTAGTTATGTACACTAGGTACGTGATGTACAGTACTGATGATGTGAAAGTAGGCCGGTAGTCACTTGAGAGTTGCGTGTCTGTAGTCATAATAGGTAAGATAGGCATTAGTATCACATGTTTCTACCTCTTCGAAGATCACAATCTAGCCACTCACACAGCTACCCACCTCGGCAGCCCCCAGAGATCTAGGTGGACCGACAACAGTGGCATAGATCAGTCCGGTTCCGTAGCGGGTGGCTAATAATACAACGTAACGCAAGCGTGCGTATCGTAGTATCTGGACGTTTAAGTAGGTATGTCGTATGTCGGTGTAGGTAGATACTGTATAGTTGACCAGCTATCGTAGTTGAGCTATCCTCGCATACCTAGAATACTAGCACAATATGGCATACCTAGCATGTCCAGGTCACCGAAGCGCCATTATTCAGCCTCACCATATGGACGGGACAGGGAAGCCAAAGCCATCATCAAGCCCAAAGAGCGGAAGGGGAGCGCCTCTGGCGCCGCCTCTTTTACTCAGTTTCTCTACAAACCTCCCAGCTCCATGTGGACAGCTTAGCCAAGAAAGCGATAGATACTCCTCCAACTCTAATAGTCCATGAGTAAATGGTGTAAAAGACTGCTGTGATTAAGTAAGGAAGTAGGTACGTAGGCGAAACATCAAGTGATGATGCAGAGCGTTATAATTCCCTGTCAGGGTGGCTAATTCTACCAATAAAGGTGAAAAGGGGGGAGAGGAAAGGGTTACAGCACATTTCGTATAAGGCCAAGACTATTCACAAGCCACAAAGATCCCGAAAGGCTTTAGCTTACAAAGAATAAATAATCAATCAATAAACCGATGATTGATATTTGTAGGTATAGGTAGTATATCTACCTGCGCGCCAAACTTAGGTACTGTATGTACTTACTTTACAAAGCCCTAACCCCTTCTCCCCTGCCCTACCAACCCTGAGAATGTAAGATGCCTGCCGCCACCATCTACGGGACTGACTACATATTTATTTGGATGTCTAGCAGAGAGCGTGTGGGTAATATTATAGATGTATGAATGTGGTGAGTTTTAGCGAGTGAGATTTCCCTCGTGCTGCACAATTGATTTATCGAATTTTTTAAATAGGATGTTTAGAGGAATAAAAAGACATATGAAACGAGGGACTGGCATAAAGTCAGTTAATTAGCACACACAATGGAAAAGTACAACATCGGATAGTAATCTAGGTTAGCTGATTTGCCAATTATACTTTACGTGTATTTTTGGTTGTGGTCTAGACTATCCGTCTATACTATCTACCTACCGCCTTTTGTTCATCGTACATATTAATAATGCATCTATAAGTGGTCAAGAAAATTTTTTTTGCTAACTTTCTATGCTTTAAGCGGTCTAAGTTTAGATATGATTAACAATACAGTAGAAGAAAAAAAGAAAAATAAAAGAAAAACCCGTAGGGAAAATAAAGAAAAAGGCACATATGAGATTGTATTATACCTGCATAAATACCTGCCTCCAAGATCTAGTGTGGGATAGCATTAAATCATAATTCGCATATGTACATACATACATATGAGGGGACCCGGGTCAGTCACAAATCTCCTCCGCATTCCAGAAGACCGGTCAACTGAGACAAAACCCATCGCGAGAGATACAATCTTAGACCTCGGTTTGTCCGAGGAATACATAGGTAGTGGGGTATGCCTTGATTAGGATAGGAGCGACATGAAAAGGGAAAATAAGAAGCAGAAAGGAAATAAATAAAAAATTAAATAAAGGGGGGGTGGTAAAGGAACAACTGGTTGGTTGGCTGATTTGTCTGGTTCCCCCTTATTATGGTATGCATGTTGCGCGTGGTCTGGCTCACAGCATTACCTCCAACCCTACATAGGTAGTAGTACTTATCGCCCTCTTACTTACCTGCAGGCTGACCGACAAAATTGGAACATTACCTAGATACCTACATCGGTATAGGGAGTCACGGTATGCCCCTCTACCTATTTTAGTAGAGGCATCATGATGAATAGAAATAAAAACGAAGATGGAACATACGTAACCAAAGACAAGAATGAAAAGAAAAAAAGGAAACCGGAAACCATATCTGCCTCAGTCATCATTACCTTTTAGTACAGTGTGATTTCAACGCGAGACATTTATACGGACCTAAACCTTGTAAACGATTATCATCATAGCTAGCTGCCTTGCTCTCATGGATCATAGTTTATAATTTCAGTATTATCAACAAGGTATCTTTCTCCATCCCAGGTGTCTGTCAAAGTAAAGTATCATACTCAAGCATTGGTGGACCAACCAAGATATCTATATGCCTAGCCTACCTAAGTTTTCTCTCCACAGCGTGTCGGCTGTCCCGCTACTGAGGAAGGATGAATAACTCGGGGTATGTTACTGGGTATTGTTAAAATAGGTAGACTGCTAAGGACAGAGAGAATGAAATTCTAGATTCCCATACCAATCAGCAGCTTGACCACAGTAGCAGAAAACTATTTTTTGGATAACCCGAAAATTTGATTTGAAACTCTATATAGGCAGTATTTTTCTCGTGACTTGTCCTAAGGGCAAATACAAATGACCTACCCGACCTTGAAAAATATCTAGGGTAGATACATCTGTATATACTCAGCCTAATAGGCGCACTAGCTCGCTGAGCGCAAGTCTTTCGTACGTAAGGAAACGTTCTATCGAATGTAGGTTTGTGCCTAGTGTCGAGTGTCTATCCATGTTATGTATATAATAATAAATATCTGTACATATCCATCCACGTCTCGCCCCTTCCAGTTCCAGTTCAGCCTCACAAGAGAGCACACGACAGGGCTCACTCGGCCGGTTATCTACCTACCTAAGTGCCTAACATAGTCCCATACCAGCTTGTCCATCCTTCCATCCTTCCATCCTTCCATCGATGTGTGAAGTCTTGCGGGTGATCCCTAGGCGGCCGGCGCCAGAGCCAACGCCAACACCAGCGAGACGGCTCTTGTGCTCGGGTAAGAATAAGGCGCCTAACCCGCCCGAGGTAAGTTGGGCTACCTTAGTCACCTACGTCCTACCTACCTGGGTAGTTCTCTACTGTTGAAAGCGAAGGGGTTGATCTACCTTGAAAGCATTCGCGTTTAATGACTAGGTAATAGATCAGCTAGATAAACAGCGAGACTCCTACCCTAGTTTTATACCTACCTAAGTACTCAGCATAAATTATCTATAACTCCTGCAGTCTTATGTATAGTAGTTTAAGTAGCCACTTATGCCTGCCTGCCTGACTGCCACCTAATCTACCCAGGTTGGGTCTTTAGTCCAATCCTTGGCCTCAGTGCACGTAAGTACCTACCTAAGTAATAAGTTCTTAACGGATACCGTTGAATAAATACATAGACAGGATGGACGTCCCAGTCTCCGGCATGACATAATTAAGTAGGCAAGTAGTTTACTTTACTCACATCAGAACGACCGCAATGGGGGCCACTTCTCTGAAAATGTGCAGTTGATCTTTGGACTCTAACGGCGAGCCAGGACACCGCAACTACCAAACTTAACCGTGATTTCGTATTGTAGCCCCTTTTCCCGCACTGAGGCGATTACGTCAGCTAAAACGGCTGTTCTATTCAAAGTGATATATAGTCAATAGAAGGAAGACCAAAAACAATATCGGAGCATGTATCAGCTACATAGCAGTTGCAATAGTGGCAAGTTGAGCACAGAATAGCAGGAAAAATACTGCTGCATTTAATATCTTCGTTTCCAGTCCACCTAAAAATATAGACAAGATAATGTATAATCAATATGCCACCGGGTAGAAATCAATCAACACAGAGCCCGTGGCAAGAAGGGAGAAGTATCCAAGCGGCCTGTTCAAATACCACACCAGATCCGATGAAACGCCCCAGGCATGGCCATAACATTGCCTCCAGTATAAATAAGTCCGATGAAACCTGCCGTTTTATTTGCTAAACATGTGAATCGGTGGAAAACGCTGTGACTTCTGCGCTGTTCCCTCAGAAAAACCGTTGAAGACCCGTTGAAAACATTACTCCGGACCCCTTCCAAATCCCGTTTAGTTGCGACGATCGCCATCATGACGTCGCTAAATTGTTCGGCCGTTGCATCGTATCGCTTCCATGTGGTTTATTGAAGCCCCCTGATGATCTGGAAATCTTTATGGGAGCACCGATTCTTTTAATTGTTCATCGTGTCGAGCACGTTCTAGGCTGGTTCGTTCTTGATTCTTCGTGAGAGCGACATTTCGCTGAAATCCATTTTTGATTCCATGTCCAACCTCGCATCCGTGTCCGTCTTTGAATCCTCTATTGGGGACCCATCCTTCTCGCTTTTCGGGGACGTCTTCCCATTGTTGCCGCATCCCTTCACCATCATATGACGCTACTCTTTCGTTAGCCAGGACCAAAGCATATTATCCATGTTGGCGTACCTTTAAAGCATCCTTCCTCGAAAACGCTTTATCGCAGTGTTTACAGGGGAAAGGCTTAACGGCTAAATGTATTCGCTTGTGTCTCTTTAAATCGTGGTTCCTGTTGAACGATTGTGTGCACGTATCGCACCTGTACGGACGATCCTGGTGCGTGCCCGGCCCTTGATAAAGAGTGTGATGAGCTCCGAGCGCATGTGCCTGGTGGTATGGGTTCAGGGGGCTGATGCCACCTCCCATGATATGCATCTGACCTGAAGGATTCCCCAGATTTGATAAAACCGCGCCTCCTAGATTCTGCTGGACTGATGCCGGATAGTATGGTCTGTTTCCGTAAGGCGAATGGCTGCCCATAGATAAGTGCTGTTGTGAGCTTAAAGCCGGAATTCCCCGTAAAGGACCGCCCGTTGTTGTTGGTGATAACTGTGTAGGTGAGTGATGCGGCGGAGGAAAGGACGGAAAGGAGGGTTGTTGTGGCGTGTTTGATGGCCCTGTATAATAACCAGGCGTAGGCGGTGGCCTAGAGTAACTTTCGGACGAGGCGGTGGCAACCGGTGTCGGAGGTTGTGATGTTTGCGAGCCCAATATTGCATGCTGCAGGTGCTGTGAATGTGAAGGTTGGTGTGAAAAGCTGGAATGGCTTGTTGCACCGCCGGATATGGACATCGGAAATGGATGGCTAACATTATCATATGGGGGATGCGCTAGATCATCTGTGGATGTTGAAGACTGGGCGCTTCTAGAGTTGTAGCCTGCTTGGTTCGCTCCGCCTGTGCCTGGCGTGCCTGGCGCGTTTGGCGGGTAAATATGGCGATTGTAAGTTGACATGACGCTATGTTGCCCCCCCGGTGTCATAGATCCGTAAGTATACGAGTTATTGTTATTACCCTGCACTGACCAGCTGTTGTGGTTGTTATATGGTGGAACTCCTGTCTGAGAGCTGTGTGAGCTGCCGCCGTTGACGCTTGAGGTGAGCGGGCTCAAACTGTCACTTCCAGTAACTCCTGAGGACGAGGTCAGATGCTTGCTGCCATGTACTTGTGGGAAGGCGTGTTGTAAGGATGGCGAGATACTCTCTTGGTGAGAGCCACCAGAAGAGGTAGAGGTGGGAGGGGGTGAAGGATAAGGAATGAAGCGATTAGGAGCTGCCATACTCGGTATCTGGGGGTCCAACGACGAATTTGGAAGAGGAAGGTGGAATTGAGGAAGACCGCCAGCTGCCGGTCGACGAGAGAGGATGCTCTGGGTGGTGACAGGTTCCATGCTCTTTCTAATAGTAATAGACCCAAGCTCTCATCTTTCTCTCGGCTCTCTCGTGCTTCCTATCCCACACCGCTCAGGGTTCCTAGCCCTGTTGTCCTCGCAAAACGTGTTCCGCCGACCAAGGAGAGAATGCTGTCGAGGTCGCCGAATTAGCTGGTAACGTGAGCTGGTCTGTGAACAATGCCACCGCGAAATCGTTACTCAGATCGTATCGCTTGCCCTATTCGCTGGAGAACTTCGCAAGGTACAAGGTGTCAAAAATAGTCTGGCGCCCGCTGTCCTCAAGGCAGGCGATGCTGGTAGTTTTTGTTCGCTCTTTCGCGTCTTTACAACTTTGTGTATTCGATCTAGTTGCAAGCAATCTCTACTTGATAGATCCCTTGGCGAGCATATATCCCTTGTATCTATGACTTCTGATGCCGAAGAACGCCAACAACTGTCGCTTGGTGATGACTAGGCTTGGGTAGATATCTGTTCGGTGAGTATGGTATATGATAGCGGGACCCAAACGAGGAGCCTTAGGAGACCGTTTCGGATATAGTTTATGATAATTCTTCACGGAGCATGGAGGTGGGTTCGTGAGTCTTGAAGTAATCAGATAGCTAGAACATGGGCACTTACATACGTAGGAGCAGAGGGTGGAGACGTCGATCGCCGGGAGGCGCCTGTCTAGCTATTATATCAATGCTGTCCGGCTGCAGGAGCAATACTAATGCCAGCTAAGGCCTTGGGTTGGCGTATCCGGTGTAGTGGATGAGCTAGTAATTCGGTTCCTCTCTCTTTCTTCGCTGGGTTAGTTACGCAGCCCTTTTTTACAAAGTGGGTGGGCAGCTGGGCCTGCGAAGGTCCCGACAGCAGTACACAGGAAAAAAGGATAAGTACAGTACCTTTTTAATAGGTATACATAAGCTTAGAGTGTAGGGTTATCTCGTAGCACGTGGTGTGAGCTCTAGGCTAGCTTGTAGCAAATACTTCGACTTCCCCGGCACAGAGTGCTGATTCTGAGGTCTTCAAAACAACCCCTTACTACGGGGATGCTCCAGCCCAGGGACCGGGAAGAAACGATATGCGTGCGACCCTGGACTAGCTTGGGTCAAGCTGAAGTCGCTAGTTGGCTTAGTCTCCCGTGGTAGGGGTCTTGGGGCCTGTCTTGGGCCTTTTGCTCACCCTCCCCTTCTGATTGGGATTAATCTGATAGGTATGCTATTATGTCAGGCAGCTGAGACGAGGTTCGCATCGGAGGTACAACGTAATAAAATAAACGCTGTGATGGCTAGATGGTTTTATACCGTATCCTGTTGTTTACTTCCTTTATCCTTGCGCTAGTTCCGCAGCTGAAATTATGTAAACCCGGTATCCATACCCAGGTTGAGTCACCCTGCTAGAAAGACGCAACAGAAAGAAGCAAGTATGCTGTAAGGCGGTATCTATACCTATGGCCGCGCTGAGCGAGGATTTCGAGTTCAACAGCTTCGAACCCTCGTAGATATGCATATACGCTGTACTGCGTATTGCGTATGGCGTATTGCGTGTTGCTGTGTATGCCGTGGGCAGATGTAACAGTGTTGGGTGGGTATCTGTGTTGAACTCTTGACTTAACTACCTGTGCTGTTGTCCTTAACCGGGATTGGCTGATTAAAGCTCAAGCCATACTTGTCTGCTAGAGTCTTCATGAGGGGGGGGATTCTCTCCGTGGTCTGGGCCGGCGGCAGCAAGCGCGGACACGCTGGTGGGCCAGGGGCTGAAAGCTGTGTAAAAGACGTCGAAGAAGAAAGCTTGGTATGCCAGCCTCGGGGACGAGAGGTCAAGGTGAGTGAACAGGTAGCATGGGTGGTATGGGGGAGTAAGGGTGGTAGAGCAGCAACCTTGGAAGTCCCCAGGCTCAGATGTAGGTAAAGCAATAACGCTGATCACACAACGCTGCAGGCGGATTCTAGGATGTGCGATTTGACCCAGTGCAGATTGTGAGACAATGCCATACAAGAGGAAAGGGAAGAAGGAACAAGGAACAACGTAGGTATACTGTATCCTGTATGCCGTAGGCAGGAGCAGAGGACAGTATCACCTGTAACGGAATTAGACTACCTACCTAGGTTCATGAATGAGGTATCTGCAGTGGTCATTCGAATCAATATCCGAGTCCATTACGGAAAGCCTTCTGTCTCGTACACTTTCTTTCACCTCTTCGACTACAAAACTGTTTGGCCGGAACTCAAATATGTGGTACTATGTATAAAGGGGAGAAAATAGCTGGCACACACATGTATGTATACATACATACATACAAACAGATATACATACAGGTATGTACGTACGTACCTTGCAAGCAGTTGCCTGCCTCCACATACAGTACCTATAAAAATGAAAAAAAGGGCGACTGCAACAGCGCTTGAAGAGACAGAGACAAGGCTGGAACCCTACCTTTGCATCCTTTTCAATACCCACCCTAAGGGCTCCAAATCCCAAGATTCCGGATCCTGTTTACGATACCTACTGTACCGTGGTGGGAGGAAGCACATGTGGGAATAAATAGAACAATATTACGATGAGTATAGCCTTAAGCGGCTATTAGATCTGACCTGAGCGCGTCCTCTAGGCCTCTAGAAGCTACTGTACATCTACCTACATACGTAATTGCTTATACGTACATGCCTACATACATAGGCGATGTCATCTAAGTGCGAATTTCAGCTTATTGGTAGGTACAGAATTACGTCTTACTATGTATAGGTTGGTAGTAGGTTTACCGATGGTCTCCATAGTACATACTGCATCCCTGGAAATCGATTGACCATCCACCTATGTACAGTACTGTAGCTACAGTAGATATATATGTAATCTACGTAGCGTTCCCAGCCTCGAATCTCCCAGCGCCTGCCTATCATATCTATCCATCTCTATTACCGTCGCTCTCCTCTTACACTGTAAGAGTTAGCAACGACTTGAGCGAGATTTGGAAATCGCTGCTGAGATTCTGCGTTGCTGAGATCCCCCGATGCGATGGATGGCCCATCCCCCTGTCATCAAATGTGCATTTAGCAGGGGTGTTGATCGCTTGGCTAGCCCCGGGCGCCTGCAACCGACCCTGGATCCTGGTCGAAAATAAGAATGAGACCTTAAACAAGCTTGAACAAGAACGAGAGACGGGAACTCAACGTCAACCGAGCATTGTGTGCTGAGCGGTCGGTATCGGGATGTTCCTTGCTCATCCTTGCTTTTGGCATTTGGGAAAGGTGTAGAGAGGACGGAAGCCGTCCAAATTGGGGGCTTTTTCTCCGTTGTCTCCGATGAGCATAGGTGAGGAAAAGAGAGCGAAAGGATGCGGTCGTCGTACAGTATGAAATGATCTACATTTCTTTTGCCGCACGACTGCCCAAGGACGTACTTTCGACTTATTATCTTGGCATGATCAGCGATGTGCCATCCGATGCGAGCTTAGCATCGTTCAGCTGGAGCGGAGTCTGGCGATTGCGGCTGGATCTGCTTCAGCACACTTTGGTCTCCGACTTTCTGATTTTGGGGGGAGGGGGGAGGGGGGAGGGGGAGAGGGGATGACCGTATGGTGTGTTGTAGCCTGTTTACAGTCCCCGCCACAGTATGTCGACATACCGACTATACCGAGCTCCATACATACAGCAGCACCTCCCTACAGTAAATCTGTGCCTACTGACACACGTACTTCCGCCAGTCTGGCCTTCTAACGACAATTCTACAGTAATAACAACAATAATGCCTACCTTCAGTCATATATAGGTATACTAATTTCGCAGGTCTTGAGCCAAGCTTTAGATTTTGTTTGTTGACATCTGAAATATGAAAGAAATTTTCATAACGTACCGCATGGACTCCAGTCGTCTGATGAATGGCCTGTCGGGTTTAAAATAAAAGCACCTTATCTACAGATGTACACGCACGTATCTTATTTTTACCTAGTTCTTTCGACTTGTCGTTTATTCATTTCGCCTCTCTCTATTCGCAATTTGTCGTTAGAATAAGCGCTGTAGTTTCTGTTTTCACCTAGCATACTACTCCTCTCTTCAGAGCGACATCTCTATTGCCACGCGGGAATGTCGAAGACAATCAGGTCGAACCCGTTACCAACTAGCCGTGCATATCTATGTATATCTGATCCAGCAGTCATCGGACTGTTCAATGACCATCAAGTCGCAGTGTGAAAGATGATCTCGCAGACACACCATGATGGGATGAAGGCTCTCAGATGCAGCAAGGGCTAGAAAGCAAGGGTGTCCTAGTATCACCTTCTATTTGCTCCGGAAACTGTCTAGATTAGTGGGAGCTGTAGTAAGAACCCTGCTTACTGGGTGCTTCTGGGTGAGTGTACTGTATGCAAGGCTCTGTACTTGACTGACTATGGTATTATTTACCTACCTAACCAAGGTATGCTGTATGGAACTGGGAGAACTCGAAGCACGGACACGTCGTATGAGAGGATGTCAGAGTACTCACGTACTTAAGTACTTAGGTATCTAATGCAAAAGATATTACGACAACTTTCAACAGAGCAGACAACAAACTAGTTATTATCTAGAAATAACTAGAAATATGTATATATATATATATATCAAAAGATACTCGATCGATCTAACCTAAGCCGAGCACACACGTTCATCTAGAAAGAACATTTTGTTGGTAGGTACCTAACCTAGCTGCATTTGGTGTGCAGCAGCCCATTGATTGAAATATCGGAAGGATTGCTGCATGCCGCAGGCCTTTTCCCGAACAAGGGTCTACAAGGATCTGGTCACTTGACTAAAGTGTAGGTACAGGCAGACATGTAATCAGAACTAACATATGGAGCACACACGCATTCTGTACTTTGCTATGTACATACCTACTTTGCTGTACTGCTTTGACTGAGAATTATTACCTATAAATGGGGAGACACACCTAGTCGCTGACAAGAATGCCTTGTTACAAGCACATGCCAGGATGTGTGAGAGGACCGTGAGACAATGACAATCCCCTAACTAGGGTTTTTGTTCTGCATTTTGAAGTCCGGATTTCCCTGCTCCGCTATACCTACCTATCTACCTAGCTACTCTCTATGCCTTGGACAGGAATGCGTGGTTCTTTTTGCTGCGTCGGTGCAAGTAGATACTGCTGTACAGCTACTTACTATTGCTACTGGCTGGGCGAGTAAGAACAGGCGCCGGTTAGCTGTGAGGTACATGATCATGTATGCTCTATGCTGTACGCTGTAGGTAAGTGGTCTATTATACATACTACCTCTATAGTCCTGGAGCCTTGTCTAATTCTGGGAATTTTTGACGAAAGCACGGAACTACCTGCACTTGCATCTCTTATAGACACTTGATTTATTAGCTTGTCTGGGTATTTTGTCTGATCTGTGGGATGTTTTCAAGAAGCGGGAATGGTCTTGGACACGCCGACTCCGCTCCTTGAGACCGCTTGCAAGTTGCCACCACCCTATCATTCACTGCCAATAAGCATCCCACGTTGTCTTTCCCGGCGACGCCCGCCAGTTCAGAGACTTCAATTTACGAGTGTCTGGACCAAGAGATCGTGCACTCACTATTCGAGGAGGAAAGGTGGCAAGAGTATCCAATTTCAGCTTACCATTCTCGCCGTCTTACGCGATCCTAGAGAACTTAAACAAGTGACTAATGTCCAGTAACAAGAAATCGGATAGAGATAATAAGCGGCGTGTGACACCGCCGTAGCTAACAGACAGAGGGGCAAATGCAATAGGAGTCTGAACCACACCGTACTTTACGGTCGCTAAACCGCCTTTTCGTTACGAGCAGGAAACACTCTATGACCCCCAAGGCCCAAGCATGGATACATATCAGTCATGTGGAAGATCTAGGTAGGTAACTCCTTCGCAATTTGCCAGCTATCTTAGATAGCAGCCCTGTGACACAATCACCCACACGATCGACCGCCGGCCCGCCCGTTCTCGCTCACTCCATTATCCCCTCAACCACAAGACCCTGGACGAAGCCTGGAGGCGTCAATAGCGGACGAGACAGTCGCTCCCAGATCTGTGCGACTCTGGAACCTACGATGCCATGTGTGATCATGCGTGGCGTCTAGGGCCTAGAGCCAGAGCCTGTCTTTGGGAATCTTGGCGCAACGCCGATTGCCTCGGTAGCGCTGCATGGCGCGAACCAAGGTTAATTGAAGATGCTACGGCATGTCGTGGGGCAAAAATAAACTCCTGTCATTGAGTTCTAGCATCTCATCGCAAACGACTACACCTCCCGATCATTCAGCTTATATCGAACTTCGCCATCTATAGTAGAATAGTAGGCGCGTAGTCAAGGTCGCCGGAGACTCCCTCTCAGACCAGGCAATGTTGGTAGCCGCAGTGCATCAGCCCCGTTGTCAGCACCCGTCGGCCTCGTGATCGAGCATGCCCTAAGAAAGGAAGTATCCGCCTTCCAGGATACGCGATCGAGAAAGTCGATGTTACGACACCTTAACAGATAAATGACAGACAGATAGATTGATCGCTTTGATCGGGACGAGTATATATGCCGCCCCTGCCTTGGCTAGCCTTGCCTTGCGTAGCGTAGCGTTGTGCTGCGTCGCGTCGGGAACGTGCAGGCATTTGGACAGGTTTTCCGGGGCCGTGGCAAGTCGGAGCCGGCGCCTGGTTCGATAGAAGCAAATACCTGGCCAGCATGCATACCTACATTGTAATCACATAGTATCACATTGCAACGCTCTCCAGTTGGAGATAATTCGTTTGATGTATGATGATGTAGGGTGCGTCTATCTTTGGACGTGTTAAATCTCGAGAATTCTTCATACATATGGTACTAACCTCACGCAGTACCCCCTACACATACAGTACAGGCCATAACCCCCCGATAACCCCCCACGTCGCCTCTTTTTACCATCTCCCACCTTTCGCTACCCCCCCTTTTTCCTACTTAATGCCACTTCACCGCCTAGAAAACCGTTCAAGACTGTAGCTGGGCATCCTCAATGAAAGAGAACCCGGTCATGAGGGGCCCCATGAACGCATCCACTTTACAAAAGTCTAGACTTCTAGTGGTTTTCTTGGCCACAGAGCATAATGATAGTGCATCATCAGCTTTCCACAGCTACATGTACATATGCCCCATATATACTCATTAATCACATAATAGTAGGTAGGTAATCCTCGTCCGGTGCCGAAGTGTTGAATTCTCTCTTTCTCTCTCCAGATACCTCATTTATGATGTGAGATGGTCATCTTCAAATTTCTTTTTCCGCTCTTTATGTTTCGCAGGGTAGTTGAGCGAATATTTTACACCCACACAAATCCTTACTTTGGGGTACCCCGACAAGGCAAATAGAGTGTTCTAAATATACTGAACTTTGTACAGGGAAGAAGTTTGTGGTGCGCATGAGGGTGACACCGCATAGAGAACTTTGAAAGTTCCCCATTTAGTGTGCCATAGAATTTCGGTGTCATCCGTGTTACTCGGAACAATACGAAGAAGAGGTTTTTAGTCTCTTTCGGCAATAGTTCGAGCCTGTAGCCCACCTACAGATGTACCTCGATTTTACGGCAAGGAATGCGGCGATTAGCTACATAGTAGGCACACACACGAAGTACCTCCCTGAGAATGGACCCGCGTTGTTGTTACTGTGGAAGTATGTGCTCTTCCTGTTGGTTCCTTTGCCGGTACCGAAACAGCATGCAGGATTGCCAAACGCGGACGTTATTGCTTAATTCCGCAATTAAACAGAAAGAACTCGCTCAAATATAGAACTGGGCCACCTGTTGTCACACGTCAGGGTAGCAGTCAGTTCCCTTTAGTAATATTATCGTTTTATTTTTCTCGTCCTCAAGGCACAAAAAGAAAGAAACATGTGTGAGGACGAGTTACCTATATAAGAGACCGGCTGATCAACTGAAATTCCTTGTTTATCCCAGTTTATCGTCATCAGTCTATCTGGACGCCAGATTGCTACTAGTTTCTTTGTAAGCCCCAAAACTACATATGTAGTACGTACACTAGATCTGAAGAGTCTAGAGCCTTTTCCCCAGCTCGGCGGGTATAGCGCCATCTCACAGCAAGCCACCGAACCCGAAAGTCAAGATGTGGCTGCAGGAGCCGTCGTCGCATGGACATGGTCCTTTTGTTTTATTTCCTTTACTTTTTTCGAGGGTGAATGCAACCTCATACCGAATTATTGGAGAAGGACATGGGATCAAATGCGCTAGTAATTCCGCGCCCGTTTTTACTATCTACGGGATGGGTTTTTGGAACGGACAGGGTCCACGTAAGGATGCCAAACCAACTTTTATTTTTGTCCACATAGCATACTACCCAGACAAGGGCAGTACCTAATAGAAAGCGAAAGAAGAGGGAGATCGAGTGAATGAGGAATGAATACCTAGTAGCTGCAAGATACACCTAGACGGGCACATCACTGTGATTGTTTGTTTCCGAGAGATTACTTCCGACTGAGCAGATGTTCGGCACCAGAACAAAGTTATGACCGATCAGGCTGCCTCGACATCCTACTTTACCGGTACATATGTAGGTAATTTTCATTTGCCTCCATACAGCATGCGTCTTACCTACCGTGTACGCATCAAAAGCCGGCTCACACGAGGGAATGACAAATACCTTTGTCCTCCGCATGCTGCCAGGGGTGTGACACCTCGACCGATTTTACTTTCGTTCCCTCTTTCATCTCCATTCGGGTCACGGACCATCAGATACGTAGCTAAAGGAGCTCTTCAAACTCGCTACCAGTCTATAAGAGACGAGAATTGCAGTGCCTACCTAGATAACGGCATCTGTCATAGACTACTGGTGTAGGTAGGTGAATGGGCGCCTTGCCAACTACGCAAACTGGCAAGTGCTCAAGTTCAAGATCGGCTTTTGAGAGTCCTCAATTCAGCAGTTATTTCATCCTGCAATTGACTAGTTCATACATAGGGTCTTTCCTCAACTAGACCATGTAGATAGCACGTGCAGTTCGGTTCGCTCGTCATCATCATGCGGCGCCCCCTAAACCTAGGTGTATCCATGGCGTCGGGTCGAAGCTTCGGCGGGCGCACAGCATGGGAGTCTCGTGTGGCAGAGGGGGTCGGCGCGGGGCACAAAGCCAAGCCTCACTCACTCACTCACTTACCTCACTTACCTCACTTTCCACTTTTGATCTGTATCTACGTCTACCTCTAACTCTACCAACACTTACTCACTTATATTTAATAACCTAGCACATCCACCTATAGCTATCTATATTTCTACACGTAATTATTTCTCAGCAGTTTTGTTGTTATTTTTGTTCTATATGTATGTTTGAATACCTATAGCTAAGTATGCACATTGTATCTATGTATGGTGGCTTTCGGTTACAAGATCCGAGCCACAGAAATGTGATTATGTAATAAGCCACCATTACCCTAGGCTACCTACTCACCCGGAACCTATGTATGTACTTACGCGCCCCCAGATCTCAAGACTCCACAGAATCGAGAACGCGCGCGCGGTGGGTGGTAGATAAAAGCTGGACGGGAAAGGAACGTTCTGTCGATCATCTATTCTATCCTAGGCTATTCAATCAAACCCAAGCAAGCAAGTCCAAGCCCATCCCGCGCGCCATAGCCCATGCCCAGCCCAGCCCAGCCCCGCGAAAAGGCGTTGCGCTGCCTTACGCTCCTGCCGTCTAGGTATAAGCAAGTATGCCAAGCAAACAAGGCATGCTTCACAGAGCGCGATGAGATAGCATCTTGCTCTATACTACCGACACGTGTCTACTTATTATGCCGATGACTGTCTCAACAGCTTACAAGTAAGCTAGATAGATTGGACGGGGTATGTATGAAAGGCCAGGTAAGCTCGTGTCCGAGTATTCCGGCGTCTTCTTATGATGAATCCTCTGGACAGAAGTGGTCTTAGGATGGCCCGATGCCGGTCTAACTAGTGTGTTACGGGCCAAAGAATTACCATGCCGATACACATAACATGAAATGCAACTGTGCGTCTATACCTACACGCCTACAAAGTACCTAACCTAGGTAAGTGTATAGGATATGGAATCACTACTCGAACGCACAGTCAAAGAGACAGGCCCAATGATGACGCCTACGGAGTTCGAATGAGAAGAGTCCGAACTGTAGATAGGTAGGGAGTTCTACGTAAGGGAAATGAGCGCGCCAAGATCGTTTCTATCTGGAGGAAGCCATATCCCGTAATGATCTACACCGATCCTTAAATAGGCGTGTATGTACTTCTATCTGACCATACGTATGCTGTACTCTGTACAGCACTATTTTAACCTTATTATTTAGGTTAGGTACGTTGTAAGGCGACCTACCGACGACCCTTGCGTCAAATGTCAAAATGTCAAATGTCAGTCAATCAATGTCGGTGTTTGCTTAAAACCCAAACTTAAAACTCAAACTTAACCACCAAAAGCAAGAAGAGGTGGGATTACCCTAAGTACCTATCTGCCTATCATGGTAATAGGCAAGACCTACTGCCACAGGCTACAGGTACAGCATTCGTCATAACGCCCGCCCATCCATGTGTGTATTAATATGCTGAAGAAACGAAGACGACAAGATAAACAATCTTAGGTAGATGGGTTGGTGTACCGGTACTTGGGAGGAAAGAGGCACATTAGCTTGCGAATCGGAATCAGAAGCCAGACGCGTCGGCAGAAAAAGAAAAAGAAAAGAAAAATATTCCGAGGAGCATTTAAGAGAGGAATGAATCAAATGTCTGCATGTCTGAGACACGCATGAAAAGGACAGAACAGAAAACCAACCCCCGAGCTAGGGCTAAATGCGGCGCTTCCGCCGTCCCTTACATACTTACATACCTACCTGCTATACGCACACATGCCTTAGGAAGAGAAGAGCTGCAGGTCTGAGACTTTATTATGCATGTATGTAGACATTTTGAGGGGGAGAAAGTCAGACGACAGCGTCATCGGATATATATGCAGTGCGCTGTTATGCAGGTTGATTGATAAACCCGCGTGTAATCAAGGAGCTGTACAAGAGACTCGTAAAAACGATGTCTGCATACCTAGACTACTATACGTGCTTTCTATTAGGCATACCTGCGTCGAAATCCTGAAATGTGTGGCCGGAGCAACATATGCTCCGATCTGAGATCCGGCCAGACTGACCTTGCTAGGCATACCTATGGGTGGCCTTGATTAGGGGCACTTCGTCTCTACTTTGATTTAAGGCTTGTTGCGTTGATAGCCTACCTACCTGTGCTGGAGCAATATCAAAGACCATAACAATAAGGGAGAACCATGTAGGTATATAGTATACTGATGGATAGGTACCTTAGCTCGAATCATATCTGCCCGTCAATTTAAACTGCATAAACCCTCTCACACTTTCCACGAGGACATACCTACACAGCTATTATGTAAAAATAAAAGTCCCTCAGTCGTCTTAACCACTCAGCTGTAGCTATCCCTATCTCTAGATGTGAGTTAGTCTTCTAGGAACGTAGCATGGTACAACTCGAGAGTGCCAGATAACAGTCACGTGTTTATTGCTTAGACAAAGGCCAGCTCCTATCTTTACATTCCAAAGAAGGTAGTCTCTTTGTATACGGTAATGTATACGTATGTCTCGAATTACTTCTCTGGTTCTAACTACATAAGTAAAACTTAAACCTAATATTTTAAGTAAACACAAATCTCCAGAAATGATATCAACAGCCCTTAATACCGTTGCAAACATCAGACTATAACTAGCAACCGCGTAATCGAAGGGTAGCTAAACACTAAGAAAGGCGTCTGTACAGGTAAGTTCTTAATCAAGCCCCTCGGGATCGAAGTTATTAATGAAATATAGCAGTTAAACATATTGTAGGTGGTCAAGAAGGAAAAAGACAGTCGCGGTCGGGTCATTTCTAATAAATAATGCCTGCTATCAACCAAGCCGTGCGTAACATACGACCCCCTTTACACGTCTTCGCTTCACCTACCTACGCAATGGAACGTCTAATCCACTAGCTTTCTTCTCTCTGTGCTCTATACAGCTTTCTCAAAGCAGATGTTCACGAAGAATCAAACAAATAGTTTTCTGACGCAGCAAGGCTTAGTAATGAGCTGAACACATAGGAGCACAGGGAAGGATAAAGACGACGTTCCCCCGGTAATCGCGAGTCTGGCCCGTAAGTAAAGAACTATGGCAATTCCTGCTGTTCGAACCGTTCAGGGATCAGAACTTTAAAATATACTCGTCCTCTTCTTGGATGACTGGCCCTCGGTAGGTTGTTGCTACCATCCAGTCATTCCTCGCCAAGTGAATATCATCATCCCACCATAACACCTAATAAAATGAAGGGTATATGAGACTTGATGACTACTAAACTGACTGGATGTGAGGTGGGAAGGTCCTACATTATATACGAGATGCCCTGATGTTTTGGCATTGTACATGCTATGTCACCTTGACCTCATACTTTCCTTTCTGGAAGTCGTTACAGACGATGACACCATCTTAATTGATACCCGGCCCGATATTCACATGCACGACATGATACAGGTACAGCTATAACTGAAATGGCGAAGAGAGACGAGACGAAGCTAGGCTACTTAGTAATACGTGCAGAAGAATGATATCGAGAGAGATATTTTCTTTTCACCTTCTATATCTGTGAATAATAATAACATAAAGACAAGACGGGGCAAGTTCGAGGTCTACGTAATATTAGCAATAGCTGTCATTATGACTAAATTCCAATCATGATGGGAAACGGTTTCTCTTTCTTCACAAAGGTCTACTCTTCTAGATCATAGCCACGTCTACGAATTTTGATCTTGTCTACGGGCTCGAGCCAGTCACTCGATTCTGACAACGTTAGTGAAGGTGCAGTATAATATGATTCAGTGACATTAGCTGAACGTTTTCGGAGAGAAGCGACACTGAGTGAGTAGCTACCCAGGTACACATGTCCAGGTGGTAATTATAATATGGGCGGTATCCGAGATGTTAGTACTATCGCACGATCCCCTTCATGATTTCTTAGAAGGAAGAGTGTGATCAGTTGGCGTCTTGTAGACAGAAGCTCGGATGCGCCATCGACTCCGAGACTGTCAATAGGGGACTTGTATAACCTAATTCTCTTCAGTCAACGCAATTTTTCTTCTTCATTTCCTTGTCACGGGATGCTTACTAACGACTAATATTAGCTGACGTTAAAGCAGTTGTTCATGCCAATTATAATTACAAATAACAAGATCGGGAATCCTTATATTCGTCTACAGCCCGTTCAATTCGCATTGCCGTTTTGACATTAAGGAAGATCCCATCAACCGTTTAATATAATTACGACAGGAATACCGTCCGTTTCCTGAGTAGCAGGCCTGGAATTACCCGATGTTCATCTGTGTCGCATGATTACTCAACTCTCTTTCCCGCTGAAACCGCCTCTTTCTAACTCCAGGCATCGTTTATCCACTTAGTACACAAGAAATCTGCGCGTCACTAAGATGGGTGGCATTAAATAGCCGTGCTAGATAGTCCAAACCCCCATACGACTCTTTGTATAGGTGTCATTGCTACTGACTACGTACTTAAGTAGACAATGTTAGGATCTTAGCGTAACGAAAAGGTATAGAAGAGACAAAGCTGGGCGAAATATTTGACCGGGACTATGTAAGTATTTATGATAGCACAAAGATGAGCTTGTCAAACCAAAATAGGATTGGTTCGATAGCACAGGAATTGGGTATTACCTAATTTTGCAGCACTGCGTTTTTCCTTCGTCTTCTCGGACCAGCTATGGTTATCTATATTAACACTAACGTACCAATAGACGGGGCGGGAGCTCACTACCATTACCAATATCCTCAACAACAGCAACAAGCCATTAGGCCGTGATGAAGTGTTCGGATGTATCTAACTTCAATATGTCAAATCTGAGAATCAGTCGTCTTGGGCAAGAGAGTGTGTAATAGCGCGTTAGAGATTTCGAGGGCAGTACTAATGGGGACTGTGTGTCAAGAAGTCAAGTATGTACATTACCACGACGGCTCATGCTCGTCACCAATCTGGTGAGAGATTGGGGTCTTATTGATACTCAACAAATTCCGCAACTCGGCATCATAACGTGACCTTACATGACGGAATACTTGCTACTATCTGTAGTATAGCTTGATCTGGAAAATACCAGTTCTTAAGCAAATGCTATTTATTATGTACCCTTAACTATACGGAACTGGACTACATGTCATTAGGTCTATATAGGACGGCCGACATGGTGCTCATGATATAAATTCTACCAGGGCGGGCAATGTAGGTATGTATGCCAAGGCAATATTCAGAAGTCCCCGAGGCAGTCATTCTCACTGTATGAAACAATGATAGGCACCCTGTCACAACGACTCATCAAATGACTCCTACCTATTTCACGTGCCTAGCAAAACAAACTTCCCCGAAGGAAATAGGCGACTTTAAACAACCACCGCGCGCTCCAATAAAGGTCCGGTGTCCACCTAGACCTTGACTGCCGCAGCGAGCAGACCTCTAGATAGAGCCCCACTTGCTTCCTTCTACTCGGAGCGCCGCCCCTGAGCGATGCGGACTGACTCCGGCACGCGGCTCTGTGTGTGACTCGGGCAACAACAAAGAACTGCCTGCTCATGAATAGGTACACCAACAACGTAATAATTAAAAGCGTGTAACTAGCTAGCCGTTCGTACTTATTATTTTAGATAACTTTTTAGAGACGTCTAACTCTAAAGTAATTACTTAATTATGTACTGCTCTCGTGCCTCCCTTTCCCCTTCCTCCTTTTCCCCCCATCACCTGTCCTAGGTAAAACATACCTATGATAAGATATACATATATCTATCTTATTATGGCTCCAGATTTCCACGTACGACCATAGGATGTAGAGAACGCGGGGTCCCGTCCGCTCCCCCATAGCTAAGCTACATACCGCCGGATTAGTAGTTGGGTCGGTGACGACCAGCGAATTCCCGGTGTTGTACGTTTTTTTTTTTCTTACATTTTTTCCTTTCTTTGTATCTTTTGCAACTTTAGTCCCTTTAGTTTTGAATAGTCATTTGTAACTAACCGGTATCAACTAGACCCTGCAAACTCTGAACGGGTTAAGGGCATTAGAAATGGTCGTTTGGGTCGGTCGGTCGCCGTATCCTCCCCCTTGTTCTCGAGTATCCTAATGTGTTGAGCTTCGAGGGGAGAGAGGGCGCTATGATTTTCAATAGCACGAGACTGATACTAAAAAATAAATAAAAAAATTAAGTATGGAATAACGTCTGCCAATGAGTCGCTAATCAGGGATCGCCTACTAGTTGCGTCAGACGTGAATTAAAGCAAGTCTCTACAGAGACGCGTATCCACAACTCGCACGGCTGTCTATGGGATGCAATGATAGCCAAGCCGTCACCCAGTCGAGCCACGTCGGCCTAAGAATGGGTTGGCTAGTTGCTACGGGCCCAAGAATGCACAACCTCGTCTATGAAGTCTACGTTTATTGTCTTGCGAGGCCATAATTCTCTAACACAGTACCGTGTAGAAAGTTATGGATCGTGTAGATGTATCGATACTCTTCTCCCTCCGTTTGGGCTTACGATCTCGCCCAGTGAGCCCGTTCCTTCTTGTTGGCGAATCTGTAAATGTTCGTTTTCTACAAGGACTGCATCAAAGTTAAGCGTCGCCCATCTCTAGAATACTCGTTCTAAAAAGCAGATGAACACGTATTAATATGTGGCATGATGTCCTCGGTCGTTACCGATCGGAGAGATGTCAGCTTTTGACCACCCAGAAGCATAAAGTTAGCAAGAGGGAAGCCACGTAGCATATTAATGAGTTCGTGACGGGATATTTTCTCTGTTCGTGTTCAACCCTCTTTGGCTAATAATCGTCTCAAGGACAACTACGACTCATTATAACTATGATGGCGCCCCCTGCAATTTTTCAACAGCTACCTGAAGTAAAAACGGCATATACTTTATCCTCACACTATACTCGAGGTGTAGAGGCCGTCGGGACATTGCAGAGAAGCAGTGTAGCGGTAGGAACGGTCCAGAAAGTTGACTATTTTCGTTGGTCTAGCTGTTAGTCTTTGGCAGCCTCCTCGAGCACGTTTTACACCACGAAAGTAGTGATATAGTAAGCTTGGATCTCGGTGTTTAGCAGGGCGCATGATAGAATCCATCCTCGCCAACGAACCCGAGCTGCAGCCAACTCAACCGGGTTATCATCTGAGTCCCTGGTTTGAACATGGGACTTTAGGGCCCCCGATCACCGCCTTGAGCAAGTTTACTGAGCAAGTTTCTCGGATATATGAGCATGCTTGCCTATTCCCTGGTGAGTTCCTATACAAGCTATACAAGCCCGGACCTAACAGATCTATTAGAGAGGATAGGAGCGTGTAATGAGATGTTAGAGCTATTCAAGCAATGCTAGAGTAAGAGATAAAACCGATCGAAGAGCTCCTAAATAGAGATGGAGCACAGGTTGAGGGATACATGTGAGATGGAATACCAGGCAAAGATATCCACCTTCCTGCATTTAGAGGATTCTGCCTCAATAATTCTCAGGGTCACGGTACAGTAAGGGACCTCATATGATGGAATTGTCCTGGCTCCGCAAGTTATCACAATCTCGGCCGCAGGTGGGCACTGGATAATCGAGTCGTTTGGTTTAGTGCCTTCCAATATCGCCAATATGTAGGGATGAGATGTTCTGCTTTCGCGGCAAGATTGCTATTAGAGTATTCAGATACCCCAGCTTTCAGACTGGTAGTTATCACGGCTCCATAATAGCGAATGAAAAGCCCTAGCTTGATGTGCTTGGTTCATGTCCGTCGATTTACCGGGCTGTATAGAGAAGGTGATTTTTATTCGTCTAGCCCCTGTTGGATACCTACCGGGTCCCTATTCAGATGTAAGAGATAGGGGCTGATAGAGCAATCCAACGAAGCGATGGAATATGAGATGCCTATTTGCATTGATATGTTAAGTATGCCATCAGGGTGGCTTGACATCTTGACACATAGCTTTACTAACAGGCGAATATCTGCACGACTGAACCTTATTTCGCAAGATAGAGCTGGTAAGGATATTGACGTATAACGAGCTGCGTTCTCATACCAACAGAGGGACGGCGTGACACGATGACTATTGCCAGTCTCACATTATGTTTTATTACATACCACCTCCTAGATAACCACTACTGTCGCTCCCTCTACTTTCATTCCATATCAATTCGATACTGTTCATATGCTGTAACTTGCAATCTCAGAGTAGTGAGTCCTAAATCCAAGTACCACCCAAACGATGCGACGTGACATGAGGAGCAAGCCTTTATATAGTATAGAATAGACATGGTTGGTTGGCTCATTAAGCTGTCTATACACGGGAAAGCGCGATGCCAAGGCGAGCATGCTGTACCTATCCATAGGGTAGTAAGTAGCGGTACTCAGTAGGGTGTGGGGCAAGAGGCAATAGCCCATATCAGTATTACCCAATTTGTACAGACCCATCAGGCTCCGGCCACTGAGGGAGGAGCAAGAGGGTCAAGCATTCCGGCTTGGCGTACTTAGTTTGTAAGACACATCGCACTCTCCCTCTCTTTCTTGCTCAAATGCGCTCATTGGGGAAAGGCGGATCTTCTTGTAAGTCTGGGCAGGTGTCCCAAGGCGCGGTACGTTACGCACAGCGAGCCGTACATTTGCTTCGTGAGGGGGTACTTAACTCGGTCGAGAGCCTCTTCTCTTAAAGACCTGGCTAGACCTAAAATTTATGTTCATGCTGGTTTTTCATATTCCGGACCTTATTCTCTCCTCGAAAACGTGCAGGAACTTACGTAATTTGGACCGCACTGCCCTGGCCTTGAGGGCGGCATAGACATCTACCTGCTGTGCTGTACCACCGACATTAACACCGATCGTAACAACAAAGAAGAACGGACTGCACCCCGACTCGAGTTATCCTTTGCTGTCGCTACCATCTGGTTTCTATTGTTATTGGAATCTGAGAACATCTTCCGAGCGACTAAAAATCAAATATATTGACACGAGTCTACCGATATCCTCACTGTTACTCCCTTGAGCTTGTCTCGGATCGCTGCCTATACTTTGGGGTCTAAGACAACGCCACGATCTGCCTCCAAATCTCGAGTAACGGCCGTAAATCTCCTCGGCGGCCTAGCATTAAATCTCGGGGTCTGGGCATCTCTTCAAAACATCGGCGAATGTGTGAACTTAAATAGAAGGTCCAAGGCCCCCACAGTCGCGAACAGTCTCGCATTCATATCAACACCAAAGATTGTGTAGTGCACGGGAAAGGAGACGGGAAAAGGAATCGAACAAGATGCTATCACCACGTCATTCACACGGTGACGACATGGATATGGGGTCCGGCGGAGGTTCACACATGTCGGTATTCAACAACGAGCTAAAAACAGCGCTATACTCGGACGCCTGGACACCCTCAACAGCGGGTGGGTACGCCGGCACCATCATATTCCTGATATTCCTCGGCGCGTTGTTCCGGGCGCTGTTGGCGTTCAAGGCGCTCGTCGAAGCGCGCTGGCTCGACGCCGAGATGAAGCGTCGCTACGTCGTCGTGCAAGGGAGACAGCCGCTGTCGGAACAGGTATCGCAGAATGAATTATCGAAACGCATGACACTGTCGGAGAACGGCATGGAAGAAGATGTCTTTGTTGTGCAGCGCAAGCAACCGATTCATCGGCCCTTCCGGTTGTCGGTCGACCCGCTTCGTGCTGCTATAGATACCGTAATAGCGGGTGTTGGCTACCTTCTGTAAGTCTTTGTCCTCCTACTATCCGTTGTCTGCGGCGTCACGTCCTCGTAGAACCGGGATGCCCGTTGCTAACCCGCCCTGTGTAGCATGTTGGCTGTCATGACGTTGAACGTGGGCTATTTCCTCGCCGTATTGGGTGGCACATTCCTTGGCAGTCTGCTGGTAGGCAGGTTCTACACCGTCGCAGTAGAGCATTGAGATGTTACGACACCAACAAACCGAAACCAACTATAGTAGACACAAGGATGCTTTCACAATACAAAAGGCCGTCATAATTCGGAAACGCACATATACCGATTCCGATACCGATATCTACGAAACGGAAAACCCGTTACATCGACCACAACTCACCGAGAGTGAAAGGCGACTAAGCAAACAAGTCCTCTCTTCCTACTCAATCAATACTTAGATTTCGAATCTGGTATACGGCACTATAGGGAATGGATAAACTCCTCAAGGCACCATAGGGTCTGGACTACGTGGGGGACTACGAGGCAGGCCGCGACAGGGCAAGTGGTACTTCTTTTCATAATGAGGAACGGCATGCACGGCGTTAAGGATATGCGATACTAGAGAAGGGCGCAGCAAGTGCTTCTTTTTCTCTTCAATTCTAGGGACATCAACAGCAGGGCACAGCACAGCATCAAGCAGCATGCAAATCAAAGCATGTTCATTTTCTCTAATCACTGCTCTGGAATACTAATTACTAAGTACCTACTTCAACGTTTGCGTGAGACACGAAAAGCCGTCGCGAGCCATCATTCAATTGAATCACAGTCATACGACGACTAGGTGACGGGCTTGGAAGTTCGAAACGTTTGGCTGGTAACAACCTAAATGAATGAATGTACCGGTACTTTCCCACCTAAATCAGGGTTTTGCTAGCCTAGTTCAATGCAGCCCGCAGAAACGTGCTCAAACTCGCTCATCCAGGTGGGGCCGAAAGCTTTGCACTGCACATCGATCACCCCGCCTTACCTTACCTATGCACCTCTCACCTCAGCCCCCCTCTTCGGTAAGAAGCCTACCCCATGCTCATTCTTACTCATGGAACGTTGCTCATCTCATAACTCATTTGCTTGATAAGTATTGGGTCGGTGAGAGTTTCAACGGGTTTGAACTCGCGTTTATAATTATTCAGCGTCCGTTTATTTGAGAATAGGTTGTGAGATTAGGACATCTTTAGGATATACCAGCTGTTATTTTGATCCGAATACTTAGATAACAATACACTTACCCGGCTCCTATATAACTTGGGCGCATGACAAGCTAGTTCTATTTCTACGTTGTTTTTCCGGTTAACGGATTAGAAGGGCTAGATATAGTAAGAGAGTAGCGAAGACAATAAGCACTACTTACATTCAAACCATCTTACCCTAAGTTAGACCGGCCATTTTAAGCGACGTGTGAATGCCGACATATGTCAAATCTCCTCATATAGAGAGCTCTTCTTGCTTGGTTACCTGGTAATGCTTACTCATTTCACTTGATGACCCTGTCTTATCGAGGTTGCTGAGAGGGAGATATTGGCGCTTTGACATATGATAGGTAGGTGGTGTCGTAGATTTGAGTGTCTAAATAAACGTCTTGGCGGATTATTTGCTTTATCAACTCCTACCTCAGTGACCACTTAAATAAATCGACTCTATTTAAGGGCCTAAATCGATGCGTGAGGGCCACGGCGCCGCCTAGTCTCTCTGTCTCCTCTTCTAGCATACTACAATCATGATGTAGAAGGTAAGGTACAGTAGATACTCATATTCTCTAGGTAGGTAGGCAGGTTTCATATGGTCCTCTCATGTATATAGTTTACGCCTCGAAGCCCTTACAATACCACATTCATTTATTTGCTTCGTTGCATTTTAGGAGTGTACCTAGCCTTCGTAAGCTACAAATAAACCTAAGCTAGCTGCTCTCCCTCTTCACGATGTCAGTTAAGTTATATATCCTTTTAGAAACAAGATATTCAAAGCTTTATACATAGCCATATGCTTGCTCTTATAAGCATGCGTGTATATAATCGTTTCTGTTCGTGCCCGTGTCTTTTGCCATGACCTTGTATGTACCTGGGTAAGTAAGAGGTCTTCCTAGGGCGTCACACATTGGGGTGGTCTCTACGGAGACATTGACTATCTACCTTGAGGACAAGGGAGGACGTAGGTATAGTTCTTGGAGAAGTTAAACTTGCTTAGAAGACTGCTTACTATGTTTATTTGACCGCCCGTGGTGCTCCTGTGTAAGTATGTGGTTTGAGTGTACGATTGTGTGAACTTACTCCCCTCTCACTTCTTAGTCCTCCCTCCGCCATCAAGCCCACAACCTTCCACGCTTACATCCTGATCTATAATGAAAGCTATACCAAGCAATACCGCCAACTACTAGCAACGATAACGAACAGCATTCGACAGGGACTAATATGACTTTGGCGCAACTATGTCTGTATAGTAGTATAGACTCCAGGTACCCAGTCAGCTCAGATATCTATATGTATATAGCCAGCCACTATCAACGTACTTAACTACCAAACTCGCATACCCGACCCTCGAAGAAATCAATTAGTCATCAGTAAACCGCTATGTGAATTACTAGAGACTCCCCTGTGCCAAAACAGCCTGTCAAAGTTGCTACATCCGACTCTACCTATTATAGATCGCCGGGCCCGGACCCAACGTGGGAGTCAGTAAGTTTAGTTTTCGAGACTAAGTACAACGCATCGGACGTCTTTCCGCGTGGATTTTATAGTGTTACCGGATGTATGATTGATAAATTCTTGGGCCGAGATAGTCGGTACAAGTACTCGGTTGAGGAAGGCGACTGTTAGATGGAATGTTTGTAAGAATGCCGAGCCTAATAGCGGCGCTGATGTACGAGTATATCGAGGGATCTTCTTGCGAGTAGGTATCGTAAGTGTCAGCCTAGGTCAAAAATGTGATGATGGATTCAGAGTCGCGTCAGGAGAAATTGAGACTTCGGGGACACTATAATATGAACTCAGTGTGGTCAAGGTTAATCAAATCCAAGGCTGGCTGTAGCTATCGCATTCAAATTCCCCTTAGTTTCTTCTCTTCTTAGTATTTTTAACCTACTTGAGGTGATAGCTAAAGCTACTCCGGGAATATCTGCACTGCCTTAGCGCTATGTGCAACTAACTAATTACCGGCTATCGAATAACAGCGTTCAACGTCACAGAGCCAACTTTTACCGGCAGGGAACCATCGGCGTGACATGCGCCAGTTCCATCCTACTAGGTCAGCTAGGTATACGTTGAGGCCAGTGTCGTCGTGTACGCTTAAGCTGAAGAGCCAAGAGAGAGAATGGAGCTCTGGTACCTCATCGCCCTTATCCAGCTCTTTCCTTCGTTTTGGCCTCGGTTTAGTTGAGATACTGGATAGGAATATCCTAATATATAGGGCTTGCGTTTAAACTTCAACATTTTATGATCCGTCTCATCTAGTAGCTAACCCCATTCATGCTCAGCTAGCACTACTTACACGTCTCCAGCTAACCATTATGCAAAAATATCTACCAGTGACCAAACAATCTCCTGAACTCTTGATGAATTCGAGGAAGCACTTGTCTCCGTATTTCCTCACTCTCCAAACACCATCCTCTCCGGTCACCGCCAGGTACCCCTGGGTGTCCCGAGCCGTATACTATTCATACATACATCCATTATAACTCTTAACAGACAACGGTTAGAATAGGTAGTAAGTAAATAGGTAAGTAGGTAGGTAGGTATTGTAAGCAAGACGACAGTAATCCTACCTGATCCCCATAGCCTCCTCTTAAAGTCCGAGAAGTTCGACTATGTTAGCTCAACATATCCCCCGAGTTACATAGGAAATTGCTGCTAGAGATAGCTAACAAGAGAGAGGGAGAAAGAATCTGTATATGCTCTATACATAATGCGTAACCCACTAAGCTCTTTTTCTACCAAGTCTCGCACTTCAACACTTCAATTCAACCCTGCACAGAGGAAGGAAGGAGAACTTCCCCAGTCCTTCAATTTTTCCTAACTTTATCTACCACCCCATAGATCTCATCTCCCCCCAAACTATAGTGCTCCCTTGAAGCCCCCGGCAAGGCCCCGTCGACGTCGGTAGCTATCTACCTAACCTAACCCAGTTCGTGGTATTCCCCTTCTCTCCCCTTTCCTTTTCTTTCCTTCCTTTCTCCCGCGTTCAAGCTTAATCTAACCCCGTCTTAAAATACTTCCTTCTCCTGGAATCTCTCTGACTAACTCTCTCATCAGGCAGACTAGGACCTGAACCCAGACTTAGACTTAGACTAGACTCACTCATATCGCATCATCCATTCCCAGCCCAAGCTGGACTATTATGACCACTTACCCGCCTGTGAATACTTCCTTCTCCCCTCCCCCCCTTTCCCTTCTTTCCTCCATGCTTATATCATTTTCATCCCCAGCTTTCTTCATCTCAATCAATACCAAGTACGTCCTTACCCCTGCACTACCTACCTATCCATATACGTACATGTGACTATATATATTTACATATCATCATATCATAAGTCTACAGAACAGTGCCCAAAGACGGCGGAATAACACGCGAAGGTACATAGACACAAATGGACGGATCATCATTTGGCTGCTTCTTCTCTACCTCAGCACCGAAAACATAACATTCGAGGGGCCTACAAAGATGGTTAGAGCAGGTAAAAACTTCCAAGTTCAACTTACTAACACAGGCGGGACTCCAAGGTTCTACGTCACTACGGGAAGCTGCACTAGAATGAAAACAAAGCTCGATCAAAAGCAAGCTCGATTACTGCTCGTGCCAATTGTGGTCTAATGGAAGGATGGTGCTATGATACAATTCGACTCAAGCCTGACCTGTTCCCCATACCTAGTAACAACAACGCTTTAATGCTGATCTAGGAACCCCGTAACTCCTTGCCTCACCAACTGTCGCAATGAAAGTACCAAAGCCTGCTCACTGAGTTGCCAAGTTGAGGTGGCGATGAACAATTAGACAAGACGAACGCCAGAGTGCCGGATGAGTCAGAAATTGCTGACTACGGTCTGTACAACTGGCGCGTAGACCACCTCAAGATCCTCAGCTGCCAGAGATCCGTAAACTTTCAATGGTCCATGATTGCCATCGCGCCACGGCTCGACAGGTTCGACTACTTGGCCGATCAACAACCAAAAAGCGGAATTTCGGCCAAGAATGAATTAAGGTTAAGGCCTTTCGGTCAAGTCTGTTTGGGCCGAGGGCATATTGACCACTGGTGATCTGTATGGAGACCTAAGGATTCATTGACGTCGCGGAGCCATGAACATCATAAATTCATCCGTCCTCATCAATAATACGTAACAGAGGCATGCGTCGGCGGGTGTTCGAATCTATTGCTGATATGCAATCAAACATGGTAATCGCAATTCGCGTTTTTTTAGTCATTAGACCGTGCTTGCTCGCTATCTCGGACGCTCAAGTCGATATGTGTTGGGCATCCACGCACAAGATGTCTCGAGTTCCGTCTTATCATGTTCGGGGGTTCGCATACGTAAAGTTCGTTCACATCCACCTAGGATGAAGTGGAGTGGGGGACTTAATAGATAGGCAGACCATTGCACATTCCCTTTCAAAAGGAAAGATTTACCACCTAGCTTTTGCTCGCAGCTGACCGAGTACTTCCAGGTACAAGGCAGAATGAATGCTGCCTGGGGCAATTGGGTATCGAGATGGAGACAAACTGGGAAAGGCGACTACGACGTTGATGCCGTGGGTAAGGGATGGAGACCAGTATATCGCGAAAACTCTCAAGCCGGCGGGACACAGTTTCGAGGTCATGGACCGATACCCCTCCGCCAGCTTGACAGAAACTCCTGCCTCTATGTGGGCAGGACTGACAAGTGGCTGCATCATCTGTAAATTGGAAATGTGAAGAAACGGTGGCGACATAGACGACTGTGGGCGCTAAGCACTGAGTCCAGACGGATCAATATTGTTCTCGATCGAAATTATTACTGTCGAAGTACGGGCGCAATACGTCACAAGAGATGAGAGTGCTTTCTTCCCCAGTGCTGAGTGTAGGAATCTCAGCGTAGCAACGCAACGGAGAGCAAAACAAAGAACAAGAGAGTTAAGAGTATGAAAAAATGGGATTGGAAATCGGGACGAGGGAACACTAAATTGACATTTCGGGAGAAGTCACGATGACCAAACAACGCCGGGCCACCGCAGCCTCACAATTATAGTTGGGTGAAGAATGCGTGAGTAGAAAAAGAGCCTCATCAATGCATTATATTCGGGTATCAGCGCAAGGCAGCAAGTCACCATGTGGGCGACGACTAAGACTGGTGAGCGGAATGTTGGGGCATGCCAGACTGCGGAGGCATCCCATAAGGAGGAGGACCACCGCGTTGTACATAGCCTTGATAAGCTAGAGCTTGATCCATGGGCACGTTAGGCATGTAGCTGGGTGGCATGTGCGGGTTCTGTGGCATTCCCGGCCGGCTCGTCTGGGGTGGTAGATGAGAGTTGGGCGGCTCTTCGGGGGATTCGACTTGATTCGAGTCATCGACACCGTTCTCATTACCAGGATTTGGCTCAGGCGCGTTCAAGCAAGCCTGCAGCGACGCGGTTAGTTTCTCATCAAGATGCGATAATCTGGTACGACAAAGGGAGGAGAGAAAAGGGCGCATCTATGCCAACGAACCTGGATCAGATTTTTGCCCTCTGCCTTTGTAACGAGAGGTTGGAGCTTGGGGGTGGTAAAGGTGTAGACGAGACCCGTTTCGGAAACAACAAGCAGTAGTACTTGCGTGCCAGTAAGGACAGATAACTCATACGCCTGTTTACAGAATTAGAGTGTGTCGCGCGCACGATGATGCCTCAGTAGAATATGTCGCGAGAACGCGATTGACGCGGAGCGCTACGTGGCGCGAGCAAAGAAAAGTGATGGTGGCGAGCATACCTTCTTCATAATACCAGCTTTGCGCTTGGAGAATGTGATGTGGCGACGCGACTTGTCGCTGATGAACTTAATCTCAATCTTGCGACGCTCGCGCCCGCCTTTCTCATCGTCGTCATCGTCATCGTCGGCGATGCTGTTGCGCGGTCGCTTAACACCACGGCTTTCTGGGGCGGCGGCATTGCCATTGCCTACGTGGCTCTCATCCAACTCCTGGGGAGTGTTCTGATCGTGCTGATCGGTGATGTCTGCCATTGCGAGATATCTGTTGGATGGTATCACGAACGAAACGGGCAAAAATTGGTGGAGATACTGTTTTGGTCGTGGTGCCAACGGCCTATACTAGATCTGGCGTGAGCGGAGAGGCTCTGTTGTCGTAGGCTGGAATCTTGTCGCAGAAACCTGGTTTGGGGGCGCCTACTGTATCGAGTCTGGTGTGTAGAGGCGGAACAAATATGCAAGCGAGTGCCGAAGAATTCCCCAAACACTTGGCTGGGAACTATTGCTTTGTTTGGGTATGATTACCAATGGAAGGGCAGGTCTTGTTTTCCTGGGGTTTGAGCCTTGAGCCTTGGGTCTTTGGGGGAGTTCGGGTATTGATTATGAGGGAGATAGTTAGGTACGCCCTGTGGGAAGCTGGACTTGCACTATGGCCCACCTGAACTTGGTTAGATGAAGAAAGCAGCACAAGAAACAGACGCGGACAATGCTGAGCTCGGCACAGCAAGTAGGTACTTGATCCAGAAAGTCCTAAGCGGGAAAGGGTAGAGAGAGTTGTGTGAGAGAGAGGCAGGGGTGGGTGTGCTATAGAATTAGGTGGACAGGGAAGAGACAGCGCGTAGGGTGTTGTGGATGTGGGTGCTATATGCCGCTATAATCTGTACAGCATACCTTGACGTGCACGGCATACCTCAGACCCCGGGGTCGCAGAGCGATGAACCAGGAACTAACCAACCCAAATCGAGAGAATGGTGACAGAGAAAAGGGAAAGGAACAGGTTCAAATAGGATCGCAATGCAACATGAGAGGGCAATCAATGAGATAAAGGGTCGCAATAGGAATACTAAAGAGGAAGTGTATTACTATGGGAAATGGCATGCATACCTATTGAAAAGACAATAATATGTCGAGGTCAGCTTTGGTTGGTACCGTGCCCCAGGGAACTGAAGCCTTAAAGGTAATTCGTCAGGTTGGGAAGTTGTTTGCCTTGTACGGTAGGTTCCCAGTCGGGTAGGTAGGGCAGGACAGGACAGGATTGATTAGGTAGATGATTTTGGAGGATAACTTTTTTTTCTTTTCCTCTTTTCAACGCGCCAACTCGTCCTAACGGAAAAATAGACGAGAGAGAAAACGAAAGACAATTGTAAACAAACGAAACTGTGTGGATGCAATGGGCAACGCGAAATGCGAATTGTATCAATTTGTTTGAGTTTCGTTTCTCGTCGTCTCCTTCTGCTTCACGGTCGCGCGTATCGTGTGTTACCAGGCAAAAGCCGTTTGGACTAGATGTAGTGATGGGAAATAAAAAGAAAGCTTCAAAATGGTATAAGTTAGGGGACTCTTGATTGAACGACACTTCCCCCTGTAAAGGAAAAGCCTGGCAAGATGGTCGGTGTCAAATGTCGAGCCTTTCCCTTTTCTTGACGGTTTTGGGTTTGCTTGATTGATCAGGAAAGGTGAATGCGGGATGATTGAAAAGAGGATAGCGAGGTGGTAATTAAGGTAGCACACTGCCTTTTGGCCTTTTTCTTGCCGCACGCACCAGACGCGCCAGACATGCCAGACAGCTGTAAATAGGCCCAGCAAGCTGCGGGGGAAGCCGCTACCTAGGTATCTGCCTCCTGCGCGCCCACCTACTTCCCTACCAGGTTGTGGCCCACAGTGGGCACTGGCGCAGAACTAGTGCCGGAGGGGGTGGGTACATGCATGCGAAGGAGGGGGGTTGTGTACCGTGCCCAAGACTGTATAGAAGTACCTAAGTACATACGCATGAACAAGAATGCTAAGGAAGGAACCTCTGTACGATTGTATTTATCTAATGGAAGTAGTATATACGTGTCTTTTTATCATCGACTTACCTGAGGGAAAGCCCAAAGTTAGTACTATTTCAACTGTATAAAGGCAACAATGTACATAAATTCTTAGTTTGCTGACATGGTGCTTTCTAGTTCGTTAGATAAATCGAATCAAAACATATAGATAGATAGATGGATGGCGCGTATGTAGGTAGAATATCGGTACTTAGTTAACCCTGCAAAACCAACCATGTCCGTCCTTACCTTATGCTTGATTGAGGAATTCACCAGCAAGGCAAGTCCCTTAAGACACACTCGGACGTGGGCTTTTTTAGCTTGTCCCCAGTCCATAGGCACACTTTGTATGGAGGGAACAAGACTACAGCTCACTGAAAATCTAGGTGTTGGCCAATAGCGTGTTAGAAGTTCTTGACTACTGCAGATGCTAGCGACTAGTGATACCACTCTTATGGGGGTAGGATGATTTGCTGCAGATAGGAAAAGTCATTTAAGCTCTAGTCTATGTTAGCGTACCTAGGTGAGTATTAATTTCAAGTTCCGCCTCGAGTTGTTTTCTGGCACTGTGTGTCCTCGCATTTATCCCTGTTCTAGGTTGCATCCATCCACTTTCGGGCAATCATATCCCCATTTTGTATTGTGTGTTCGAAAGGCGAACATTAGAACTTGCAGCAAAGTGTGTGGGTATGTTTTATTTCCCTTAACACACACATACCGGAAAAGATTCCAAGCGCTTTCAGTTATACATAGATAGCTGATCGTTTATCTATATCCATACAAATTAACTTAACCCCCTTTGCCTTGAGTTCTGCCTTGAGGTTTGCTTTCAGGTGAAATAGTGTATAGCGGTGATAAGTACTTAGTAGCCGACGAGTTGACAAAATTCTAAGGAATTATTGTTACTAACTAGATGAATACTGCGCAGCAGGTCCGTCTAATATTGATGTGGCAGGAGTTTAAGTAAGAAGGATTTAGGTGTCAGCCAGTTAAAATCCGAGGCTGGCCTGTAAGCAGCCCAATCAAGGTAAGACACATTTTCTTGGATTGGCCTGACAAATCTCAAGAAGGGGCTGATACTGTGCACACTGTGAAACATGTTGCTTCCAGCTGCCAGCTACGGAAGCACAACTCTGACTTTCCTCTCATCAGCCCTATGATCCTCAATCAGGTAAGGAGGTTCAACTAAGTTAAAGTTGTCTTGACTTGACATCTTGAAGGTGCAAGGCTGAAGTGTTGAAGACTCTTTCACGGCAGTTGAAACGCACCACCCGGGTAGATAAGAGCAGTCACCTACGTCGACAATGCTTTCTAGTCGGCGACTGACGTCTTCCCTGCAGGTTGCGGTATGTGGATGACAACATTTGACGTTAGAGCATAGTATGGATACGTAGAGGCGGGATAATATTTATGTCCTCAACTTACCTAATAGTATTATCCATTGACAGAATACTTTTACTAGGAGTGTCTTCTGCAAGTTCTTGTCCCTGAGATCTGCATTGCTCTGTATCATTAATCACTTCGAGAACAGAAACCAGTCTTTATATAGGTAGATGACCTCTCAATCGAGGTTGAAAAACAACTAAGCCGTCGAAAACAGATATTACTCTTCGATTAAAACTGTAGCCGACCTGGGAGATACTTGTTCGTCTTCTCCACTGGTGCCTTGCTTGGTATGCATTGGGCTATAAACTCGGCCGGCTTCACATGGAACCGGACTCTTAAAATCGGAGCGTACCGATCTGAAGCAGCTATATTGATGTCTCAGTGATTTCGGTTTACGCTTAAGCCAAAGGTACATACTATCCAAGTATCTGTTTGGGCCAGCGTGATATTTCCAACGCCTTCCTATATAGCATGGCCATGACCTGTTAATAGAAACCCGAAGTCCCTCTTTCGTTACTATAAACTCCTAGAGCCTAGAGTTTCAAAAATGCAGGGTTTAGGCAGTAAGGATTTTAAGAACCTTAACTTCCACTAGCCAAGAAAAGACTTCAACCCTTAGTCCACACCTAAACAGTCTGAATGCATGTAAGTTTGTTCCTTCCCACCCAGGTTCACACCTGCTTGAGTAGGCAACAACATAGCAAGGAGACCAACAATATCGTTACGATATTTGGCAATCTGTAGGGGTTAGAAGATGGAAGACGGTGCTACAAATATCCTTTTTCTCAGTGCTGGCTTACGTACCATTCTGTACAAGTTCGAGGAGTTTGAGGACGGGATCATGGCTTACGTGTTGTACGGGAGGGTGAGAGCTAAAGGGTGACTCAACTCGAGCACCCAGCCCGAGGAGTCGAGGACGGAACCACCGGCAGCCCCCAGTATTGGAACAACGAGGTACCTCCTGCAGTAGACAGTAGTATGTACAGCAGTACGTCCTTTAAGGTAAGAAGGAGGTCCAGTATCGACTGTGACTGGCTGCTTGAGGGACAATACATATCTAGGCATTGTAAATCTAGAAACAAGAAGGGTTGACTGCCGTGCGGACTGCTGATGAACTCTTCGGGTATTGAGCACCATATGGGATTCTGTGACATGGTTTCTCCTATGTAGATAGAAGATAGACATACAGAAGTATGTGTCAAGATCAATCCCACGTGGTCTGACATTGATAGCCTTGCGATATCGAGATGGTCCGTATCGAGTGATTTTCACCTCTAACGTCGTAGTGTCGGCTCTCCCGCATACCTATCCAGGAGAATCCATCGCCGGCAAGTACATTTTGTCGCCAGCTGGCGCGTTATTCTACACTGTATGTGTGCTAGCTCGCCCTCGTTCACAGTAATCTTACCCCACACAGTGCAGCCACTTGTCTTGGATAAGTCGACATCGATTACCCACAAAAAGCGGAAGCACTAGATGGTCATCTATCTGGCCAATCAGACCGAAGCAGGTCGACCCTTTAGGAGAGTGTCCAAATTGGGACTTTTGGCGAGCGGACTCGTACCGCGCAGCGGAGGTGGTCTATGCTGTGACTAGTACCTTGTAGTTCTGCTTGCAGCACTGGCACCCTGGACTGGACGGGTAGGTATGTAGCTAGGTTAGGTATTTGCAGCGCTCAAGCTTTCTCTCTCGCAGGATTAAAAAGATCCAGAGCTGTATTCAAGTGTCATGTACATAGGTAGGTAAAGAGTCAAATTCTTCCTTTGCTAATTCACTCGACTCCTGAGTGTGACGGGCTTGTCGTAAATGAAACGAAAGAGCGTGGTGGTAGCTTCAAGTCCAACCTGAATTGTTGCTGGGTACCTGGTACTTGGGTACCTACCTGGTAGTTACTTGGCAGCGTCCGACCTGGATACGTGCATACCGGCCATATGTCGTGCTTTTAAGATTGCCACCGCCATCATTTTATGTATGTAATAAGTAATGATACCAACTTGCAGGATCTGAGATGGTAGTACTCAGGCTGTTGGGTGTGTACATACTATGTACAGCAGGACTGTGCAGCAAGTGATATTGTTAAAGCCGGCCTCGGGTTACCGTGAAATGGAAAACACATACATATCGGAGTGGGCATATCTAGTGGGCGTATCTAGTGGGCCGTTTCTGCAGTTGATCTCGACGCTACCTCCGTCGTCTCAGCACTATCTCTCGCTAGTCTCCCTTATGAACAAAGTTAGGTGTTGTGGCCATCGAGTCAGTGTAGGGAACATGCTATCCAGCACTAAAGCAGTCAGGTAGGTGTTTACTAACAAGCTTGAAAGAAGGCGAATCCTTGGGTACCTATTGGTGCCATAATTCACCCTATAGGTTTACCTGTCTACGATGTATATACGAACTACGAAAGGAGCTCCATACTATGTAGGCAATGTGGTATAACTGTAACTAGATGGGTTATGCTCTATGTAGTACGCACCTAGCTAGGCACACCGGCAGCGAAAGCGGGGAACTCGGATTGTTTCTTGAACCGACTCCATATGCACAAGGCTTATAACTATGTACAGATGTATCTACACAGGCTACGGCGATGGAGGTCAGGATTTCGATAGGACCCCGGGAGGGTAAATTGTGGAACATGGGAGGTTGTTACCTGCATTATGGAGGCAACATTAGCAAAGCTACGGCACTCCTAATTGCTTTTCGATGACTGTTCCCAATAACCGGTCTTGATGGCCTGGGGGTAAAGGCATATCTTGATACTGCTGTACCTCGGCGTAGTTGCGGACATAAATGTCGCTTATGAGTGATATCGATGATCGATCTCATCTGACGAACTAGTACCCAAAGAGTGGTTCGTGGAGGTTCTACTACCAGATGGGCACGTTAGATGAACATGTCGCGCCGATGCCTAGGTACCTGCTCGTAGTGACAGGCAACTTGAGCGCGATAATTAATAATAAATGAGTACAAGCATATGCTGTATTATGGATTGAAGACTGAGAATAATACTCATTAGTAAAGCAGCCAACCCCCTTTATTTTCTCCTCGTGCCTGGTTCCAAGCAACAACGCCGGCGCACGAGGAGAGAGTGAGAGAAGGAGTAAGAGAGCCAAGCCATCAAAGCGCTAGTCTAATGCAACTTTGCAACCCAGTAGTCTTCGAATGCCCTGATACTATTGGAGTTTTGAAGGGTTCTTTAAGACGCGCTGATGATCCAATCCCTGGCGGGCAACGCGCTGAATATTTCCCCAGGATTTAGCGGTTAAAGAAACTTGCCAACATAGGTTTGGTGCAATGCGGCAGATGGGCAGCCTACCGGAGCATGTGTGTGCATGGGGGGGGGAGACAGGCATGGCTCGTTTCCAACACAGCGGATGTTCGTGCCAAAAAAAAACACGACGGGACATAATTTGCAAGCTATTCACTTTTTCAGCTGCATCCATCGCGTGTTCCTCGAGAGATTACGAACCAAGCCTATCCCCTGTCTACACTTACGTGAAGGACCGATTAACCAATGCCTAATACCTGGGGCCTTTCTCCTATGCACTAGGTTAGGGGGCAGGGCGAGAATCTGAAGCCCCCAATTGCCTGTCGACATAGATAGCACGCGTACATCTGTAAACCACATAGTGAGCTCAAATTTAGGGCGGAAGAGATAGCTAGATTAGACCATGCTGCATGATTATTACGGTCACATTGGCGGTGAGCCTTACGCGTTCATTTCTTTGGTTCGTACACCATCCTTCGCCCCATCACACAATGACAGCCCAGACAAAGCCATAGGTCGTTATGCCGCATAATATGGGTAACGATGGATGCTGGATGCGTATCTATCTATGGGCGTGTTGTGATTATCAACAGTAAACTATCGAGAGCGGTGTTCATATCTCCGGAGCTAGTAGAGCTTGTACAGCTGTACTGCGTGTCACCTAATCAAGGGGGCTGTCAAGCTAGTCGTGTCAATCATTCGGTGGTTCGCGCGCAACACCTACACCTACACTTACACCTACATTTACACCTACATACACCTGCCTCACCTCCTGGATGACGCACAAGGCGGCGACATGTGGTAACATCTCGAAAGCCTTCTTTACTCACCGCGCACCGCGCACCTAGCACCTAGCACCTGGGCTAGTCATCTCGGCTCTAATGCACCAGCAAGCCAACGTGTTGGTTGCACCCGCAAACCCGAACCCGAAGTCTTGGAACGCAACTTTTTCATCCTGAGAAGAAAGCGGTTTGCATACGCTGTTGACCTACCTACCCGCTCCCGAACCGATCCCGTCAGCCCTCCGGACACCAATCTTTGCATTTGTACTGCGCAATCGAGAAACAATGTCGTCTTTTATTATGCATTCGCGGCAGATTGCCGAGAAAAAAGGGAACGCAGACGCCTCAAAAACTTCCCGTCTGGGGGAACATCCGTCAAACATTTTTACGGGCGGCTCGCTTCCGAGGCACACACACACGCACACACACACACACATACGCATGCATCATAGACACAAAAACCCAAATCGAAGAAGCAAGCGAGACAACTTGTACGCATGCACATACCTACATATAGTATCTACCTAATGTAGTGGTATGTAGGCAGATGCCGTAGGCAGTGTGTGATACACTACACTTGCAACATGACCGTGCATAGCATCACAGCCACAACTCGTTTCAACGGCTGTCAATGCTAGTTTCTGCCCCCAGCAAAAGATGACGACAGCGAAAAAGAAAGTGAGGCCCTTGCCCACTTGTGGCTGCGTGCGTGCATCTTCAGAGACACTCCGCCAGCCAGTCAGCCAGCCAGCCAGCCACCGAAAGACATACTTTGTGTGACGCACCTTAAATAGGTAGGTACAGCATAGCATAGCATAGCATACTTGAATCACAGCTAGGCTAGTGGTATCGTAGTTGCGATTCCTTTATTTCTGCGTAGGTAGTATACCTACATGCAGTATCCTTGATCATAAAGATGATCTGATGTCGTTGGAGAATGGGGTCGCTCTCAGACGTCGCAGATGCGTCGTTGAATCAGGTCGCAATGAGTTCAGGTAGGCAGGTAACTTCTCCTACGCAGCTAATGGGCAAGTTAAAGTAGCAGGTTAGTCAAGAATCTCAATTAGGTGAACTAATCAAGAACGTCTTCTAAGCTTCAATACGCCTTAGCGACTTGAGTAAGCCTCGTAGAACTTAGAGCCTCAATTCCTATTGCTGCATTTGGTAGCAGTTGTCACAAGACAGTATACTCATGCTGTATGCAAGCAGGGAGGTGTTATCTCTACACCTAATTGATGTATCACAAAGAGCCTCATGCGAGAAGGCCATTCTGATTCTGGTCCTCGCTCACCTACCTACTTACACAGCACCTCACATTTGTGTCGCCTAAAATAGACGCTCTTTAAAGGCTTCACATGTGTCAAGATATATGCGATTCAATTGGTTGCCTCGACAGTTGAAGACAGTTGAAGATTCGTTTAGACGGGCTAATAACGTGGGACAGGCCTCTCAGCAGTTGGCATGTGCGGGCTAGGGGCCAACCAGGCCAGCGTCGCATCATCGCCTCAGATGCGGCAGATACAACCCCTGATTACCACCACCTTGAAACCACAACCGTCGCGGGTTGCGCATCAACGTCCCTTCACTCAACCAAATTCCCTATGTAGCTAAGAGTCTAACTAAATCTGATGCTTGTTGTCGAATGTCGTCTTGTTTGAACCGTGTTTCTGTGAAGCACCGTCAGGCCATGTTTTCAATCCGTTCCCCCCAAACTGGGGGTTTCGAGTGATTCCTCCTGTGTCGCCGCATCTCTGTATCTTTTCTCTCTGTACAATCTTTAATGATAACCAGACTGAGTAGAGGAACTGTAGAGTGGAGATTGTTTGTTTCTGAGCTTGCCCGGCGCTTGCGTGTTCGACGAAAGACCACAACTTAGAACATACTACCTGCCTACCCCCTTGCATCCACTCTCTCTTTCTTTCGCCCCGGTTTGGCCTCCTCATATTCTATTCTCCTTCGGGTCTCCCATTATCGGGCATGCATTCCTTGGTTGCTGGTTGATTGAGATCTAATTTTCGACGTTACGTTCTTTTCTTACTCTCCCGGTCGCTGGCTTCGCTGTGGCTTTTACTTTGCTTTGGGGTCTATTTTCACTGCTTTAATCAACAGCAACATTCATTCGTAGAGAACGCTGGTCGTCCCTAACCCGAGCGTCCGTCGAGCCGGTAAGAAGAAAAGGGGGGAAAGCTTGCATCTTGCATCTTCATCCGCATCCGAAAACCCCTGGTCCGTGAAGAAAGAAAGAAAGAAAGAAAGAAAGATAGGAAAAGCAAGCAATAGTTGGGAAAGGCAAATCGGGCGTTGCCGCTCTACTTGCTCCGATCTTTGGCATTTCAAACGACAAGAGAGAGGCTTTTCTAAGCCTCCGTCTTCCCGCCAGTCACGATGGTAAACAAGGTGCTCGCCGCCTATATCGGCATCGACATCATCTTCGCCGCTACCGGTGCCCTCATCCTGGGGTTTTCCGTCATCGTGAAGAATACGTGCTTCGACCCGCCTACCGATGGCAACGAGGCAGCCCGTGATCTGCTATACCAACAATTCCCCTTCTCAGGTGAGCCAGACTTGGGAAAGAGAGATAGTTGCCGGCTCATAGCAATAATCCTAACTGTTTTCTATAGCCGGGATAGGTAATGGCATCTTCACGTTCATCGCCTTCGCCGCCACGCTGCCGGCGCTAGCGACGAACAGTCGCAGCTGGCTGAAGTTCGCAGCCGTTCTAATTGTCGTCGACGCCATATTCACCCTGGTGCTCGGTCTGGATCTATGGATTCTCACATTGCGTATCAAGGACACCTTCGGTACTTTATGGCGGGCCCAACCGCCTGAAGTCCAAGGGTTCATGCAAACGGCCGTAGGTCTCCCCTTCCTCCCGCAATATCAATCAAATCACCAAGTCAAGTCAAGTCAAGTCATGGTAGCGAACGTATTATCCTTACTGACTCTTTTCTTTTCTCTTCTTAGTTCAACTGCTGTGGCTACCTCAACAGCACATCCCCAGCCTTCCAGATGGGCCCGACGTGTCCCAGCCCAGCGGCAGCGGCGCTGATGACAGGCTGTGCGACGCCGCTCTCGCGGTTCAGCAACACCTTCATCGACAACATTTTCACGGCCATGTTCGGCGTCGTGGGCGTCGACGCCGTGCTCATCATCGCTACCGCTTGCTTGTTGAAGGAGAGGAAAGAGATGGCGCGCTTCCGACACATAGATGAGAAGACCGGCGTACGGGGTACGTTCTAATGAGAAAAAAGTTGGGATTGCCCTGTCCTAGAGAGAGAGAGAGAGAGAGAGATGCAGACACCGTCGTCATATTATGGTTTTCCTCGATGGGTCGGCTACCCTTGGATAGGATCTGAAACGGGATACTGGCTGTAACCATAGAATACGGGCTGGACAAGACAAGAGCAAAGCAATTGCTTCCCACTTGCCCATATCAAGGCCAAGGTCCATCTTTCACGCCCGGTACTTTCGTTTCTCTAATTTAAAGTACCCGCCCTTCTAGAGTCCGGGTTCATCATTTTCAAGTTGATATTCTTTGCATGTACGATTTAGACCCAGCGCTATTAACATACTAAATAGATCAAATGTGCAACACATCCAGTACATATATATAGTTAGAACCAACAACTAAGCCTTAAAAGTTCTCTTCGCAGATTCATTTCCGCATGCTGTCTTTCCAGTAGCATATGTGATCTCTCAGTTCCAGCTTATCAAGTCGAGTGTACTCCCCTATTTTCGTATCCAGCACATGAATGGGAAGAAACGAGCATGTTAGAACATCAGATATATTAACTCGCTTAAGACGTATGTGAACACAACTGAAAGAACCCTACATTAACCGTAGGCACATCATTATCACAAATCACATCACGGAAACATATGAAACTAAAGGTCATTGGAAAGAGAATTGGATTGAACCGAGGAGCGGCTTGTGTCCTAGTCGTATCGAACCCGGTCTGATTCGCAAACAGAATCCGACAACGCTGTAAACAATCTTCCGACATGAAGCCATACACTCGTGAGAAAATGTCTGTATACCGAAAACCGCTCTGTGATCTGACTGATTTTCCAAAACCTGCCGGCCCGCCTCCCTGCTTACTGGGGAAATGGAACCACGAAACAGATTTGGAAAAACAATGCAGAACCAACAGAAAGAAACATATACGCCGTACCATCCAAATAAATACGCTTGCCAAAACTCGTTTTACCGAGAGAAACATGCGAAAAGACAGGGGGGCGTAGAATGCGTCGTAAAGTAAACGGTAAGACAAGTGCAGAGAAAAAAACCGAACCAACCGCCCCATTTCAACAGCTGAACTTTATCATAACATTGTCGTGTGTGTCTCGTGTGCGCACGTTTCGTTTCATCATAGGTCGTGAAGTAGGTAGCAAAGCAAGCAGCCTGATTTTTTCTTCCCCCTAAGAACAAGTTTTCCCAATGTACTTTTATAGATTTTTTCCGTTTCTTTGGTGTTGGAGCTGGACGTTGAACCTGTCCAGCCCATGGCCCTTGGAACCAGTATGGTCGAGAGAAGTTGAAATAGTCGACGACTGGTTATGTTAAAATACAAGGGCTCTCTCGTAACTGGACCAAAGCAGTACGCAATCCAGAAATGCCAAGCGTCGAAAGCTGCGTAAGAGATCCAAGAGGGCGCACCGAGGAAAAGAGGTGTTGAATCCCCCATCTTCCCAGCATCGCAGGCGCTCTCACAAAACGACTGAACATCCCCGAGAGAACCGAAAATCAAACGAATGCAGAGGCAGGGGAAAGCCGTAAACACAGCCGGAGAGACACGTAATCACGCCTCGTGGTGGCGACTACCCAAGTCGCTCAAAGTCGGGACTCGCGTTCTCACGAGAACATTTGTTTTTCCTATTTCCTAACAACTTCCGCCTCATTCTACCCAAGAGCGTAAGTCGCATCGATCGGGAAGAATACAGCAGGAGAAAACCGAAGAATAAATATGTCCTCATGGAACAGCGTATCCGCAGGCTGAGCGTTCTCAGAAAATCAAGCACAGCAACGCGAGGGGTTTCCGCGTCGTCGATCCGGCCGGTGGCTTTCACACACAAATCCTCGCAAAATCGAGATTCTTAAAGCTCGTCGATCGGAGGCGTCGTGTTCGCGGGAGCAGGCTCATGCGGCGTGAAGAATGGGGGGTGTCGCCGCATAGACGGGAGCACAAAATGCCCAAGATCAGACTCTTTATCGATCGGGTGTTGCGCTCAGAGTAATATACGATTTCGGACGCGAACGATTTTTCGACGAAAAAGAAAAGCGGTGCTACAAGACCAGTCTTCGGAAAAGACCGATCGAGCGGTGCAATCCAAATCGTTGGAAAGTCGTTTTGATCGCGTCTGATTTGGTTTGGCGAGGGAAAAGCAAAGCGTTGGGAAAGCATGGCTTTGTTTAAAATTATATAAAACTCGAGCGCAATTCTCGAGATAAATTTGTCGATCAGTCGAACATGTGCATCAGACACATCAACAGCAACACGTCGGAGCAGGTTCCCGGGACAGATGGACTAACACAAATCTCAGGTGGGATATGGGTCCAATCCGTCAACCAGGAACCATGCATCAACGACAACCTGTAACCGCGGTTTCAACGGGATGCTCATTCTCGCCGGGACGAGAGTGCTGTCTTCGGTCATGAAGAGGATGCGACGAACGTGATGACGCTCAAGTCGCTTCAACTCTTGATCCCACCGTGGAAACTATTCGTACTGCCACAATGGGAGCCAACCGCCTGCCCGACCTCCATGGTGAGAATGCAAGATGGGGTTTACGGCTGACTGCCTCAGCTGAGCATGGCAATGAAAATGGGAGGGAGGGAAGGTGTAAAGGCTCATGGGACCCATTAATATATTAACACGTCGGACTAGCGCGTGGGGAACTAGCGGATGGGTCGTACGAGTTGCTTCGTGTACTGTATGCTGTATGTATAGAGCTTAAGCTTTACGCTTTACGTCAGTTCGTATGGGGGCAAAGATGTCGACTATGTAAAGCCCTCAGATAAGAACTACTACTGTACATAACTAAGATCTCGTATACCGTATATTTAGGTTTGCATTTCGCACGGTATGTGGTATTTAGCCCTTGTGTCACTTACCTTATTATCGACAGAAACCCAGTCCGGCGGTTCTCGACAATATGGACAACGGGGGGTCACAAACAGGGTTCTTGGATGCGAGGCGCATTTCATCTCTCTCTCCCTCTCTCTCTGTTACGAAAACAACATGTTCGCTTCCCGCACGTATCGGCGCAATTACTTGCATTGGTATGTGTTATCTAAGAGCTAATACGTCATATCGGTCTTACCACGAGAGCTGGGTCGGGAATCACGAGGCGTCGTCAAGAAAACTGGTTTCTAGTCCGTGTGTCGATGTAGCTTCCCGGACCCACACCACCATCTCGCCTTTCAAGCCACATCATAGACGCTAAGAAACGAGCAAATGGTGGCTTTTCACTTCCGTTTTTGGAAATTCAATGATATAAAGCCACAGGATGATGACATCGCTCCTGGATATTGGATGGGGTACGTCCCTGTACTCGCGTACATACCTATACTAGTGTGCATGTAAGTACTTTGTAGTCGACATTATAGAGGACTTTGCAGGTCAGATGGTCTGATTAAATCTCGATTGCGACTGAAGACGGCGTAGCACACAGTACCGTGCAGCTGTACCTGCCGTTACGCCTAGCCAACGGTAAGTTCCCAGAACAATCTATGACGTCGTTTTGCACCCTGATGTCGATCTTCCGCGTACCTTACTGGACAACATTAGATTGCAAAAATCGTGAAACGTTCTTCCGGCGCATTTCCCCCATGAGTGCGTCACAGCAGTAGTTCTTTATCGTACCTACCTAGGTACTACAAAGAGGAGTGCAGCTAGAAGTTGAGTCTATGACCTAATGTCCACCTCAACAATAATTAATCAATTCAGGTACCTGCCTACAGCAACGTATTGGTGGACAGGCATCAGGTATTCTGGCCCATTGTAGTACACCGGAGAACTTCCCATCCTATCCATTTCCCATTTGGCACATATGTCATACCTCATTTGCCTAACAATATACCGTACCTAAGCGCAAAGCGAAACAAATCGTGGTCTCCTCTGATACGCCATATGTCTTTCCAGATTCGGGTACAATACATTGACAACCGTTGACGAAGAGAAGAAAGCTGAATATATATATCAGTTCAATGACTCACCGTTAACCTTACCTGGTTCTCTTCATTCTTGATCACCTACAACGCAAAAGTAAACAACGCTACATACATACAAGCATACACTCACCAACACTATCGTACTGTATCCTACGCACTGCACAACAAATACACTACCGTCAACTGTTGAAACTCAAAATCGACAAAATGGGTGCCGTAGTCAGTTGCGTAAGTTCCCACCTCCCATATCTCATCGCAGATCGTGAGATGTACATAAACTAACATACCGCCTCCACAATGTACAGATCGAATCCATCTTCCGCACGATCGGAAGCGTGATAATGGCCATCGTCAACGGCATTGGCAACATCCTCCACGCCATCATCAGCGGCATCGTTGCCTTCTTCGACATCATCATCAGCTTCGTTACCTGCGGCTACTGCGGCGGACGTCGTAGGCGCATGGGCGGGACGCGCAGACATCATACCACCACGACGAGTCGTATTTAAAACAAAAACGGGCCGCCATTCCACCTCCCTTCTTAACCCCTACTGAAGGGTTGGGGGGGTTAGTAGGCGTGAGAGACCAGTCAAAACGAAGGGAGACGATTGGAGAGAGTGGATATGAATAATTGATTGAATACCCTTAGTGGTTGGAGATGAAGGGGAAACGATGCGACAACGGACGACGACGACGATGATGGGATGAAAGCAGAAGAGTTGTGGCTCGAGGGAAGATTTCACGATACCCCCCAATTTTTTTTCTTTTTCGCACGCACAGTTATGATTACGATAGTTCCTCGTTCGTCTTTTCTCTAGACGCATTGATAAATGCATACGGATAAATGATAACTTTGTTACAATCTTGATGACGTGATAGTACAATGCCCCATCTCAATCCCACCTTCGCTGCGATTTAGAAGTCTTGTAGCATTGCATCCCACACATCAAGTACATCGAACCTGAATCCAGATTTCAACTTTAAGCAAGCCCTGACACGTCAGCAAATTATTTAACGGGCATTTTGGTGATCCCACTTCAATATTTATGTAGACATTTAATTGACATCCACGAAACATCACATGTCCAGATCAATAAGGTTCCGATTAAAAAACCCGTGTACCTTCCTCGCAGCCTCCCTTCCAATCAGGGGATCCAGTTCCTCTATTGACATATTCGCCACCTCGCGCACATTCCCCGTCTGCAAGACGAGATTCTTCAGATTCTGCGGCGTGACGCCAGGGACGACACCCAACATCTCCTGAGGCTCTAGATTGAAAACCTGATCCTCGGCCTTCATATCCTTATCGAGGCCCGTGCGGACCGCTACGACAGGGTCCGGCTCCGGCTCCTGCGTCTTGAGGTTCTCGAAGATCTCAGCTGTCTGATAAGGGCTACTGCTCCAGATGACACGGAGGCGCGGGAAAGCGAGGGTCAAGAGGACGATCTTCGACTGTAAATCCGAGGGTGCTTCATTAGGGTTGACGGAGCGCATATTCCCTGACAAATCAGCGAACGGCTCCAGCGTGAACGACTTATTCTGATCGAACTCAATGAGTAGCATCGGGCTCTTGTAATGCTGGAACATGGTCTCCGCTTGGCTGTAAAGTCTCCCGTCCTTGAACGAACTGATCAGATCGCTGATGGACTTACGTTCGATGCAAATGCTAGGTGATAGAACGTAATCCCCAACTGTCAGCATGCAAGGTATGACGTTCAAGTTGCGGCCGTGCAACAGTGACGGCAGTGAGGAGCGAAACTCTCGCACGTCGACGACAACGCGAGGTTGTTCGGCTGTGGCGGTCAAGCGCCCGCCACCTGCTATTCGCGTGTTGACGGTCCGCAAGAAAGCCTCTTGAGGATCTTCTACACCGTGAGCATCGACCGTCATGATAACGGACATGCTCGCGCGCTCTTTGATCAGCTTCGTGAAGCAGTCCTTCTCGCGCCGAACGGATGCGAGATATCGCTGCTCTTCGACTGAACCTCCGTAGAACATGAAGTATACACGCACATTCCGGTCGTTGTGCGAGGATCGGTAGACTTCAACGCGCCGGATGAAGGAGGCATCCGGCTCGTACATGATGATGTAACGGGGCTTGATTTCTTCGAGGACATGCTCGTCTTGATCGCCCTCGTAAGCATGAATGACGATAAGGTCTTGCATGTCATAGAGTTCAAAGTAGTCATCCATATCATCCAGCGGATCGGCAGTAATGTCTGCTTTCTGAGTTGCTTCCTCCTCTAGCATTTGTACTTCTTCCATGATATCTGCTACCTCGGAAGGCTTCTCGAAGTACTGCGCAACACTGCCGTTGGCCGTTCTGCTCGGTACCGCACTAGATGCCCCTCCGCCGCGCATTCGACGCCTCTTATTTGCAGGCGCTCTTCCTTTGTAAGACCCTTGAGCTAACCTTGGATCAATAGCCCCCTCGAGTGCTTTCTGGTTCTCGGAGAAAAGCTCGTGACTGACTTTGGCGAATTCGCGTTTCCAATTAAGATAATTGCGAAGCCGTCGCCTCATCATAAACGAAGCCGAAGGCTTATGATCCTCCTTGTTTGGGTTCGGATTATCTTCCGCTTTTGGCTGAACATGCATGGTCTGCAGGTAATCTCGTAGTTGACGGCAGGTTGCCGTGTCCGAGCACATTATAAGTATTGTGTCGTTGGAGTCACCACGCATAGTGGGCTCAAAGTACAGGTCTCTGTCGATCTCCTCCAGAATATCAGCCAGAAGAGCCCATTTTGGTTGCTCTTCTAGTACCGGGCGAAGAGAGTCTATCGAGCTTTGAGCATTCGCTTTGTCTTTATTAGCAGCGTATACCCGCTGCTTTGCCGTAGCAAATATGGTATTTGCTGCGTCAAGAAACAGCCAGGGCGACTGATTCTGTCTTGTAGAACCAGGTTGTGGGGAATGTGCGGCGTGGATAGTGTCTAACTGCTGGAGGAAGGAGACGGCATCCAAAGCCAGCACGGAGTGTAATAGACTTCGAAGAACAGTCAAGTCACTGACAATCTGCTTCGTCTTCCAGCTGACACGATGCCAGTTTGGATCCAGCTGTCGCCGGACCATGACATCGAAATTCTTGAGCAAGGCGCTATCAAGATTCCAATCGTCCATCTCTAGCCCACTATTGCCCTTTTTCAGTTCATGAATACTCACTTCGACACACTCCATTATCGCTTGCTGAATGGTATTCATATCCTCGGTCATGGGTACCTCGAGCTCAATTACTTCGGCCTTCTTCTTTCCTTCCAACGAACTGGCAACACTGACGTGGAAACGGGGCCAAAGAGATGCCTTGCGTAGGAACATGTTTCTCATCATTGTCGCTAACGGGGAGAAGCCGACGGTGAAGGGGTCTGGATTGTCCGAGAAAGCCTTCAGAAAACCGGTTTTGTTTTTCTGGCGATATATACGAAGTATAAATGCTTCCAGAGACGTGGCGACTACTTTGTCGGCATGCAATAGTATGACACCAGTGATGCTCTCGGTTCTAAGCAGGTTGGTTAGGAGGTCAACGACTAAGATTCGCGAGGTGATGCTGTAGATGCCGCCTTTAGCATACATCTTCTCGCGAGCACCAACACTGGTGAAGTCGGTATTGACAACTGTCAGACCCCTGGCCTTGGGAGCCATACTGATAGCAGCATGCTCGGCCAGAGCCTCACCAATCCAAGCATTTTCCCTATCCTCGGCTCCAATGATTATGATCAGGTTGTTTCCGGCGGCATCGTAGCTATGGAGAAGGTTCGTGACCAGGCGCATAAGCCCCAGGCCCTTTGCGATAATGACGAGTTCATCTTCGGCTCGGAGCTCTTGGAAGAGGTGCTGCTGGTACTCCTGTGAAAGAACACGTTAGAGACGAGCTGAAGACCAACTGATGGTAAGACGCCGCTGGAGATATAGTCTGTACAGTAAACATACCAGGGGCAGTGATAATCTCACTGGTTGAGGAGCATCGTTCGCATTGTTTGCAGACATGCGGGGCACCGCCGGTTCTAGCGAAGGAGAGGCGCGACAATATCTGCATTCAACCGATTTCGTGCATATTGGGTGAAAGCGCAGTGATGGCCTTACGTAAGGACGCTCTTAGGATGTATCTCTATCACCGATCAGCAGTCTACTAAAAGCCGTTCAATGATGGTCGCAGAAGTTAAAATCTGATTGGTATAAAAACTACTGTGAAGACCGACAGTAGCCTCCGGTGGAGTAGTCGTGGTAGATAAGATCAAGGAAATCCTGGGTTGGAGTATGCAGTGCTGCCTATGAATCGAGAACGCACAACTGTACCAAGTGCTATTTGATGGAAGGTACGTACCTCGTATATCTAGGGCGCCACTTTGACGCCGAATCACGAGACTTGACTTACAAGTACGTCATCATCAACGTAGTTTGTACAACCCATCAAGCCTGAAAGCTGTGGAGTGACTGTCAAGATATTTCAAGCATAAAAGACAGTACCTACTAGTAGTAGCAGTCCGAAATCAGTTTCTCCTTCTAACGTGTCAATCTTACACTCGTACTAAACTGCATAACGGCAACACCTAAACAACACCTAAGTCTTAGACAACACCTGAGTATACGTGCACCTATAGTTAAACTTAGCAAAATGCCCGAGAACCCATTTACTAAGGTACGCTTTAACCAACCCGCCCCTCGCAAAGCTCAAGTTTAGCTGTATACCATATGGGTACTAACGTGTGCTCTACAGAAGACCGGCCACTCGGACGCCAGCACCCAGTCAAACCCGGCAAGTGACGCAGCCAAGAAGGCAGAGCAATTTGCTGCTCATAAGGCTCACCCAGGCCCTGCGATTCCAAAAAACATGCCCGAGCAAGAAGGAACCAAGGAAGAGCGGCAGGCTGAGGCTAAAGAGTTGAACAAATAAGTTTGATCACAAACGGAAGGGTCAAACCAAACGTCAGCTTGCCTGGTTGCAAAGACAGAACTGGCTAGAGAGACTACCCTATAGGGATTAATTATTGCACCTCATCCTGCTGTAATGACTTGATGGCTGTCACGAATACTACATAACTTTTGATGGGTTTCGTGTACTGCGATCCATATCCCAAGTTTGTAAATATACCTGAATTTACGAATTGTTGCCTTGCTACTTGGTATCCGCCTAAGGCGATTGCGTAGGCATCGAGGTTAGGCCGCGAGGGTTTCTAAAGAGATATGATGTAAAGTACACGCGTCATGATCATAATGAAGAATCGGAGAGAAACTTAGCATTCCCTTATTTGATAACTATGAGATTATAAATCATTGGTCTGGTCTTCGTATAGATCTTGTCGGGGGACGCATACCCACGTTCCTGTGAGTCGGCTTGTTGGTGCTTATTTCTCATTTGTGTGGCGGTGCATATTTGATTACCTAAAGGTCTAGTGTGACAGATGGAGGGGTAGAACGTGGCTACCTATTCTTTCATTGAAGTAGGTACCTAGAATTGGGTCCCGCTGCATAGCATGTAATGGCAAGCCAATTACACAGCTCTCCCCATACGTTAATACCCCCCAATTCTTCTACACCCAATACATTTCTAAGGTTATCTACATCCATGAGCACCGTTGAAAGCCACCTTTGATCGAAGGTTCACATGTACTACAAGCTCAGTTATTATTGCTAATACAAGACTACTGAAGAGTACGGGTACGTGACTTACCGGCAGCAGCCAGGCAAGGTATTGAGGCCGCCGACTGTGCCCCGTCCGTCCCCAAGGTTGAGTGTTAGGCAGTTGATTAGGTCGGATCCCTCTGTCATACCCGACCCTCGCCATTCCCTCTCGAAACACTCGGTCTCTCCTGCGTAACCCCCGATTATCAGGCGCTTCGCTTGTACTTGGTCGGTCAAGGATTTTTCAACCTTACAGAGAACTGAGCGACGTTTTTCTGCGACTGTCGAATTTCGAGAATCCCATGATTTCTCCGCATCGTCCCCAACCCTTATTTTGCACAACATCCCCGTCGACACAAAGTAAAGTTTAATCCTAGCCGCCAGCCACCGCTACACCGAAAAGGATGCCCTCCATTCTCAACGAGGAAGACAAGGAGACTGTCAAGCGAGTTGTTCCTAAACAGACCAATAAGATCCAAGCCGTCGCCGTTGCGAGGCTTTATGTCGCCTACCCGAACAGAGCAAAATGGACATACACAGGGTTGCAAGGCGCTGTCGTCCTCGCCAATGATTTAGTGGGCAATACATATTGGGTGAAGATGGTGGATATATCTGTGAGTATTCGGAAGCCCATAATTACATCAACCCCTATCCGCTCAGGCTCGCTTTCTGCTTCGTGTGTACATGACTAACTTGTTCGCAGCCTGCTGGTCGAGGTGTCATATGGGACCAGGAACTGTTCGAATCCTGGTCTTACAACGCTGATCGAACCTTTTTCCACACCTTCGAGCTCGAGGATTGTTGGGCCGGCCTGTCGTTTGTTGATGAGAAAGAAGCAAAACAATTCAAGAAGAAGATGGACGATAGAGAAAAGAATGCTTCGAAAGCCACCAAGAATACCTCTTTCGGGGGAGCAGCACAACAACAACAACATAAGTCTGGTGGTTTCCTAAGCGGGCTCTTTGGAGGTCATAGGCATGCTTCTAATCCGACGCCCCCTGAATCACCACGAAACAGCTTACCGCCGTTACAATCCCATGCGAGAGCGTCCTCAGTGAACTTGACCAGTTACCAAAAACCGCCTTCAGAGTTTGCCAAATTGGACGCATACGATCCTAAGTGGCGAGAGAACTTTGGCAATTTCTTGGCTGAGCAAGGACTGAACGATGATAGCATAAAAGCAGACCAAGATTTCATTATCGACTTCTTGAAGAGAACCACGGGGCAGACTGCTCCTGCACCGCCCCCGCCTCCTCCACCGGTTAATGGAGGCGCCGGTCATTCGCGAGCACCGCCTCCGCCGCCACCTTCCGCTCCCGCTACACGACCAGCATCTGATAGCATTTCTTCGTCTCCGGGCTCTCGTAGAGGAGTACCTCCACCGCCCCCAGCCCCACGCAGGTCTGGTAACAAGTTAGAGTCTGTACCGCGCGAGCCTACGCCTCCTCAGGAGCCAACGCCACCTCGTCCTCGGTATAATGCCCCCCCGGCGCTTCCCGACGCCGGAAAATATGCACATGTGGAAGCTCCTCGTTCGGCTCCTGCCGCTCCTGCCGCTCCCGCCGGACCACCACCCCCTCCACGTCCACCGAAGACCCCTATTGACGATAAAGAGGACAAACCAGCTCATAGGGTCCCTCCTCCCTTTACCGGCCAGAGGGTAAATAATGTACCTCCTCCACCACCGGCTAGAAGTCCTGTTCCCCCACCACCGCCACGTGAACAAGCACAACCAACACCTCCGCCCCTGCCTCCTACTCTTCCGCCTAAAGCGCCACCCTCTAGTACGCCTTCACCACCACCCGTTCCGAGCGCCTCGAGACCAGTACCCGCGCCGCCGCCGAGGAATGTTCCACCACCACCCTTACCGCAATCATCGGCACCTCTACCACCGCCGCTACCACAAACCTCGGCCCCTCCGGCGCCACCTCTACCGCAAACAACGGCGCCTCCACCACCGCCTCCAGCACCGCCCCTACCGCAGTCATCTGCACCTCCACCTCCACCTCCACCACCTCCGCCACCATCGGGGTCTGGCGTTCCCCCTCCGGCCCCCCCACCACCGCCGCCGCCATCTACTACTGGCATTCCGCCGCCGCCGCCACCGCTGCCCCCTCTTTCCGGCCCTGGAGGACCACCCCCGGCTCCTCCACTGCCACCAAACCGCGACTCCGGCTATAGCTCTGCGGCGCCCGCACCGAGGCTAGCTCCTGCGGATCCGGGACGTTCTGCCTTATTTGGTGACATTCAGAAAGCCGGTGGTATCACCTCACTCAAAAAGGTGGATAGAAACCAGATTAGAGATAGGAGTGCGGCCCTTGTTCCGGGTTCAGATACAGGGCCTCATGGCAGTGGGTTGCCACCAGCTGGTGTCACTCCGAGTGGCCCAGAGAGTAGCATGGCTGAAGCTCTAAATAATGCTCTTAAAATACGGAAGTCGAAGGTCCGTGATAGTGGTAAGTGGACAATTCTTGAACCCCCATATCCGTAAAGACTTTATTAATGGTGTTCTGCAGATGACGAGAAAAGCGACGATGAATGGGATTAGAAACCGGTCGACACTGCTCTTTTACATCGATATCAGGATGAGGAGCCAAATTGGTGGAAGCTTGGTCCGACCTAAACACCCCCAAGTCATGCAAAGATTATACTGAGTGGTATTTCAATCGTCCACACTTTTCTCCGATCGAGCAGTTTCCACCTCACTTTATCTGAGTATGACAGGCTCGAACATATTAGTAGAGCCCTCCGGAAGAAGTATTCTCATACAACATCCCACTTTCGGATATATGAAGAGCGGAGTAAATATGATGAGTTCATCGCGCCGAGTACAGAATGAACAGCAGTAGCAGAGGTTCAATATGGCGGTCTTTCTGTATATAGACCAGGGGAAGGCGGCGCTGTCCTGGTGAGTCGTAGGGCTTGGAGCTCGAGTTATACGCCTACATATACCTACAATTATAGCTGTTGAGTGTGGGGGATGTGAGGATGGAAGAGGTGGATACTGAAGGGAAGGAAGGAGAGAAGCGAATGTTTATATTGAGATAGTTGTAGGTTCTTTTCTTTTCTTGGAAAAAAAAAAAAAAAAAGAAAAAAAAAAAATTTTATAAATACTGTTTGCAATAGTCTCATATGATTAAGTCATATGTTCCGTTTCCGTGTAAATACGGATACTTGTATATACAGTTTCACATGGAATGGGCGGATCAAGACAAGTCCAGGGTGTATATACAAAACACACACAGATGGACATATTTGCTTCCGCGAAAAACGATTTCTCATTCATGACTACCGAAGGACCAGAAAAACAGGTGGACCCGAGAAAACAAGCCGAATGTGGAAAGAAACCCACACAGCGAGCCCAGTGACGTCTCTCCCACCACGGAACTCGAGTGCTTCCGATTACATGCATTTAAAACGCTCCCAACCATGCCATCCCACTGTCCAAGCTGCTGTCGGGGGACCCACACAATGACTGGGTGTGTGCGTTAGAGAGAGAAGACAGGCCCCTAAGGCGTAACACCATCCCAGCCCAGGCGCCTTGTAGGAAGAGGACGACCCCCTTGGCTGAGAGGTAAAACCCTATTGGATGAACAGTGGCCTCTTTGTTTTCCTTCCCGTAAACACCTTCCGCTATCATAAGCCTTTATATCCTTTATAGTCCGTCGAGAATTCTAAACTGATGAGAGGGTAGTTCCGAATATGGCGAGGGGTTTTGTCTATAGTGCCAGAAAGGCTTGAGCCGATCTGACGTGTTGACGGTTCTTGTCCTGGCTCGAGATAGATTGGGGAGAACGATGGGGCGAAACGAGTATAGGGTGGTGGCACAAAGAGGTGGTTAGCGAGATATGTTTGTTCTTAGATGTCGTCAATCTCGATCTCCTTGTTGTTGGCACCAGCGTCAGACTCTTCCTCGGAGTCCTGATCGTCGGCGAAATCGAAGTTGCATTCGCCCTCATCGCCAGGACCGTAGGTATCGGTCTCGTTGATTCTCGCGCTCTCGGGAAGCTCGCCGTATTGCTGCGAAGGTCCATGTCAGCACATATGAAAAAGAAAAATGACTTGCGAAGTGGCAAGCCAGCTACCTAGCCGACTGGGACCCATTCATACCTTCAGAGAACGAGCCTCGTCGGCTGTGTACTTGATCAAGACATCTCCCTTGTCATCTTGGTAATCGCGGAGCGAGAGAAGGATGATCTGAGCGTGTTGTTAACGACAGCAAGTCACGAGCGGTAGAATTTTATTCTTGCTTACGTCACCGTTGTTGATCCAGACCTTCTTGCGTAGTTTTCCTCGGATGTGGGCGAGGCGCGTTTGTCCGTCGAAGCAGGAGCAGGAGAGTCGGCCGCTGCCGAGCATCTTGACTACTTGGGCATATTCTTGACCTTCTTCCTTGAAGCTATTGGCGTTGAAAATTAGCACCGGGCTCGATGAATGGGACGATGATGTGGTCTTGGAAGGAGAAACTTACACAAGCTCGCGCTTCTCCTTGTCGCTCTCGTTCTTACCCCTTCTACGGTTCTTTCCTCCCTGTAGCGACACTGTCAGTTTTAAGATCGATTTGGGTTTGACGACGATGGAGGGAGGCGAAGACGTTGATGGAACGGAAATAGCAGGTCGGTGGCGGAGCTAAGCGGGGGCCAGGTGGGACGATAGCAGAGGCTTGTGAGCACGTACCTTGCCCTTATTCTTAGGCATGTTGATGAGACCTTTTGTCTAAGTTCGCAAATATTATTCTTGATAGATTTTGTGTGGTTTCGCAAAGGCGGTTTGCAAGGCGTAGGTGTGTGGATGGACGGATGGATGGAGGATGTTGTTGTGGTAGTGGCGGTGGTGGTGTGTGGTATTGGTAGAGCAGGGTGAATGTGATAGATTTAAATGGTGGGATGTTCTGTGGTGACGAGGGGCTGTGTTATCAATAAGTCCTAGGATTGGTCCAGGATATCTAAAAGCTGATCTAAGTGGACGGAAGCTTATGGGGAGTGCGGTTGTCCGGGCGTTGAAATATAAGGTTTATTGTTTGCACACTTATTTATAGCTAAATGCGCACCCGACCGTCCAAGCTTTTTGTCCAACGCACCTGCAAAGGGTGTTTAGATAGTTAATGACAGGTGTCTGTGTACCACTACTCTAAATAAGAACCGGGGGCGAGGTCTATTGGCAAGTTGTCATTGGTTGTCAATTAAATTAGGACCAATCAGGATTGCGTACATACAATACAGCTACATGTGAACTCAAAAAGGAGGGAAAATATACATAAAAAGGTATCTCGCAACCACGTGTACTATTGCCGAACTCAAAAGGGCTTGCGTCGCCCCAAATCTGAGTTTGTTTTCCTCTTGATACTTTCGGACTCCGTACATATGCGCATGGGCTCGCGCTCATCTTAGCCCCGACGCAGAAGGGGGAGGGGATTTTCAGAAGTCGTCCCTTAGGCGTTACGACTCTACGGTCATGAGCTGTTGTTATCTCGATTCCTTGCGCTCCTGCCAACTCAGACAATGAAAGGGGTCTTCCCTCGCCCGGTACCTTTCAGGTCCCTGAATTCCTACGTACAGCGCCGGTCTCTTGCCAACCATCTCGATGTTCTGGCCAGAAATGTCGGTTTACTTGTCCCTCCCTCTTGGGATGATGATGCTCCGGCCAAAACCAGGCCTGGCGAGAATGTCAGATACGTGTGTAAAAAGTATGACATCGGTTTTCCCTGGAACACGAGACCTTTGACAGGGTTTAAACTCGCAAAGAACCCTTACAAGTTACGTACGTTCGTGTCACATCAACACTGCCTCAGCACTCAGTCGCAAAAATATTTTGACTTTGTGGAGCACCCGTGGGCAAAGTCGCTGCTGGATATATACGTTGGAAAGACGAAGACGCCCTTGTGGCTGAGTATCGAATCATTCGGCTCCGGGGCGAGGCCTGTTCCCTGCCACAAGTCAAACAAAATCTTCCGCGAGGCAATAGAAGAGGCACTGGCGGCTTCTGGATACGATCGATATGGCCATAAGCAGGCTGTTGAGGACGAATCCAGCCCCATAGCTGACTTATACGGAACATTGCGTGTCGCGGTGGGCGACCCAATAGCTACGTGTAATGCCAGTAATGCGGATATACTCGAAGCTGCAGAGAAAGTTGTACAGTACGCGGCAATGGAGCTTCGTAGGGACAAAAACGGCCAGCATATTGCGCGGCAGCAACAACCTGCGTCCCAAAAGCATCGGTCCTCGCCATCCAAGGGGAACCCTCCTCGTCAGTCCCAGGGGACTCGGCGGCGTAATAAGGAAACTCGAGACTCTTCCCAGGACGAGAACTTGCGACAATCCGCTGGGAAGTCGCCCAAGCAGAAAAAGAGGTTTTATGAGACTCCCGATATAATACCATCTAAACACAAACCAAAAGCTCTCACTCGATAAATCACAATTGCCCTAGTAAGACCCCAGAGTCTATCAGGGTTACTAACAATCCCGATACTCTGTTTCGGCCATTCTAACAGGAACCGGGCAACGAGCAGCAGCACTCGACACGAAACTTCGATTGTATCGGATCAGCAACCCGGCCAAACGTATAAGATAATTTGTGGTCTTCGAGTACAACTGTTAATGACACAGTACGCAGATGTCATATTTGTAAACAACCGTGTAATTGATATTGTATGCGACCATCCACCTGTAGGAATATACATATTATCGATCCTTCATCTGCCTTCTACAGATGTACCGCTAAAAGCTACTGCGCATATTAAGGTTCAAAGGCGTGAAATAGTTCAGAATCGAGTACTAGGTTCGATCTGATTATAAAGAAGGGCTTGAAACATACAACAATTATGCAAGAGAATTGCGACCATTTGCTGGTATTTGCAGCAGGTAACATGTAAAGCAGTACGTATGCTTCTGCTATACACAACAGACATAAACAGGCCAACCAGAGCATCCAACCCATAAACCACGCTATGCCACATAGAGTAATATAAGTGAACAGGAGAACGCCCAGCCTTACCATTACCTACAATTTAGGTATCGACATATTAGCCTTCTCTTGTTACACCATGCACACTTTGGCAACATAGTTCATTGTTGATTAGACCCAACACGTATGTTTTGCTAGATCAATTCGTTATTATTTGATTTAACCGGTCGCAGAGTCTTTTTGAGTCTATCACCATAGTTTGAGGTCTTCGTCGTCATGCTTGTGTCCCTCACTGTCGGCAAAGTCGATGCCGGCGTGACGGTCCTCCTGACTCCGGACAAACGCCTGGTAAGAAGATGAACACCTAACTCGTTTCTGGCTTGGATGGCGCTTTTCCATCTATCCGCTCATATGTGCCTGTCTCCCTCGGAATTTCTACCCGCCAGAGCGAAAACGGTCCATTCCTACAATGCAACGAGCTAACTGAGAGTGACGAAGATCGAGTTCCCTTCTATTCTCCTTCCGCCTAACATCGTTTCTGGGTCGATAGTCGATATCACTGTCGCCCGCAACCACTCCGCAGAGGCTGAGTCCGACAAACAGTTTGCTACCCTACAAGATCGGATCTTCTCCGCCTTCGGTGCCGCTGAACCGAGTACACCTGTTCTCCGTTGTCGCAATGCCACCCAAACTTCTGTAGTCCTTGAATGGGACCCTATCGAGCTGGCCACGGCCGACCTCATCTCTCTGTCGCTCTATCGCAATGGCCAGAAGGCGGGTAATATCCCCCGGCCCTTGAAGAACCGCAGTACCAAGATCAGTGGCCTTGCTGTCGACACAGAATACACCTTCCATCTGGTGTTGCGGACCTCGGCCGGCACCATGAGCAGCAAGCAGGTTGTCGTGCGCACCCACAAGATGACCGACCTAAGCGGAATCACCATCACGACGGGAATTCTTCCATCGCACATGCGCGAAAAGTTAACGGCCGCTGTCGAGCGCATCGGTGCCAAATTCGCCGACAACGTGTGCTTTGATACGACCCACTTCGTCACCACCGAAGGCCGTGGCGTAGCTTGGGAGAAGGCGGTAGAGATGAATATCCCAGTTGTACGGCCCGAATGGGTGATGGCTTGTGAGGAGAGTGGTCGTATTCTAGGTGTCACCAAGTTCTACCTCGATGCTCTCCGTCCAGGGCCGCCGAACGAGAGCCCTTCAACAGCCACAGCGCAAAGCTCGGCTCAGACACAGAAGGAACTCCCTGCAGCACCGAAATCCGCTCAAAATGGCGACAGTAAATCTTCCACTTCAGGGGAGAAAAAGGAAGACGACTCTAGCAGTGAGGAGGAAGAGAAGAAGGGTGCAGAGAGTAATGGAGCAGAGGAGAAGGCGAAGACGAATGTCGCCAACGAGCAGAAAGTGAGACTAGAGGAAAAAGAGGAGCAGAAGGTGGCCATACGAAGTGGGAAGGACAAGCAGCAGACATTAGAGGGCTACGAGAGTCCTGACGACGACGAGAAGGCGCCCGCGCCGTCGCCGGGTGACGGTGCATCTTTCCAAGATGTGGCTTTGTGATAGATGGATAACACGAATGGGCGTAATAGGAAAATATGATTTGGAGCAGCGAGGAGTTTAAGCCCAAAAGATGGTTTGTAAAAAAAAGGAAAGCAAGAACTCAAGTCGCAAGAATACCTGCTTAATAGTGCCCTCACTCGCCTGTGCTGGTTGGGGCGGCGACGGCAATCTGTACAATAATGCCAATAATGCGTATACCCTTATGCCCATGCTACTGCTGTACATCGTATCATGAATTTTCAATCCGGCTCAGTGGGGTGATATACATATGTTAGGCCGATCCAAATTTATATCACATTATCTAGATACTGAAGATAAAGCGAGCAAGGTTAGGTATCATTGGGTAGGATGTGGTTGGCTTTGCAGTGTTATATAGACTACATTTGAACTCTTGCGTAGCTCGCTAGGGCCATAAGCATAACCCGCGCTTCGTCAATTTTCATCCCATCTTATATATGTATCCAGTTATCCACTTCCTCATAGCTCACTCAAAAGAACGTAAATCATACGAAGGTGCCAACCACCTTCTTTGACACACGCAAACGTGAACTCAATACCTCTCCCTATACCTCTCCTTAAGGCAAAACTTCATCCCCCTTCCAATCCCAACACCGTCCCCTTTCCTTCGCCCCCAAGCCTTCCACCACCTTCAACATCCTATACGCGGCAAACTCTGCACTAAACAATTGTCCCGGGGGCACGGTACCCCAGAACCCTCGTGTAAAGTCCGTTTTCACTGTTCCCGGGTGATAGGCTGCAGCTATGGCGTTAGGGCCGCTCCGTGTCTGTAGATGCAGGTCGAATGTCTTGACAAGGCTATTCACGGCCGCTTTAGAGGCTCGATAGGTGTACCATCCGCCTAGCGCGTTGTCAGTGGTAGATCCGAGACGCGCAGATGTGGTGAGGAATGTTGCGTGCTGGGAAAGATTGAGGGGGGTTAGGAGTGGTGGTGTGTTCTTGTTCTTGATTATATCTTTGTTGTTGGTATTACTGGAGCCATCATTATTATTACCATCCTCTAAGTTGGCCTGCACGAACGACATATCCGTCCCCCTCCTAGGCAGCAGATCCCCGAACCACTTCATTAACAGCAGCGGTCCGAGAGTATTAACTCTGAAAACCTCGACCGCTTCTTTGTAATCTACACCTTTCAGTGATTTCTCCGGGCGCAAGATCCCCGGTAACGCGAACGCGAGATGCAAATGGTGCGTATCCGACGGGAAGAGCTGCGCCGCTTTTGCAGCGGCGGCAGAAACGCTATCTTCGCACATCACATCTAGCTGTGTTACGTGCAGTCGAGATGCTATGTCCTCTTCCTCTCTTTCTTCTTCTTGTTCAGCTGCCGCTTTTTCCGAGTATGAATATAATGATGACGAATATTTTTTAGAGGATGGTGATAAAGACGAGGATGAGGGTGGGGATGATGAGGGAGAAACAGAGTGAGCAGAAGATAGCAGAGATGCTTTCACATCGAAGAGGTCACTACTACAGCGCGCTGTCGTGAGGATAGGCAATTTCGTCGTCCGGAGCAGACGCGCTGTAAGTGCGTGCCCGATCCCGCGGCTCGAGGGCGAGACTAGGATCCAGGGTTTGGACATTTTAGGACTTAGGCATTATGAAGACATAGTGACTATGAAATCAAGCAAGCGCGTAAGATAGGTATGTATCAGCGTCGATAATGTCGTGTTGCGTTTCTTCGCGTAGTTGTCTAGAGTACTGAGTTCCTTGTCAACAGATTCATGCCATGGACGTGAGTCATCTGTAGCCGCCAATTGATTGAACAGAATGCAAGTTGCCCACAAGATTAATACTCAGATGAGATCCTTTAGGTGAATAGATAGATGAAACAGCTATGATAAGATAAGGTGCGCATCACTTCAACTGACTGCCTACTACTATATCGTCATTTTCTATATGTTCGCAAGGGAAGTCGTCTTTGTTTCTTGTGTTTCCCAGCTGGTTGAATGTGGCTTTGTGGGGAGATTGGAGGGGAAGCCTCTGTAAATTGTTCATGATTCATTATCATCGTACACATTACAATTTTTACAATCTAGGGCTCTAATGACAATCTTTATCATCGATTATCTGATAGTTGGCTTTCTGAAATATGTTTCACTTCTATCTATACACAGATATATATACCATACTGCTGCCTATGCTATTGTGCATTTTGACACTGGTGGATCAGATACTCATTAAAATTAATCTAGTTACATATTATATTTACTAGTAGTAGCGGCTGGACTCTTTATAACCGCCGATGCAGTATCAGCTCAATACCTAAGCTTCATACGCTGTAAGGCGATCAAGGAGAAGGAAAGACACTGCCAAATCTCGTTTTTGATTATCTGTTTCACCAAGGCACTAAACCTTGCTCATCTCAAATAGAAAATGCCTTCAAAGTCGTCATATTTCACAGCCTCTTAAAAGAAACCCAATAAATTGGCTACGGCAAGGCCTAGAGATGGTCTCTGACGGCGGAATGATGTGGTCGATTTAAAGTTACGCCTACGTCGCGCCGGCTCCGTGGGTCGTTTGCTAGGCAGAGTCTCCATGACTCGGTAGATACAGCACAAAGCTGGTTGGCGTTTTGCTTACAAATCTCCTTCAAATAAATAATGTACTTTGCTCTGGGTTGGCTCTGGGTTGACTCTGTTTTAGCTGCGTCTGTAAATCCTGCGATCCCGCGGTTTACTGTTAAGAGAGTAATTTATGAAGCATCTACACCATTAGTAATAAAGAGAGGACGAAGAAGAAAATGAGTATTTTGCGTACCAGTTACAGACAGTGCAGTGTTAAGAAGGTCTGCTTTGTTGAGGCAGAGCTCGTGAGTCAATGACGTGATGGGATTGCACTTTCCGCTTAATGAGCCACATCAAGCCACTGTAGTTAAGCCACACTGCACCAAGTCATCACCTGCAACAATTGAAAGAAGAACCCCAAAAAAAACGTACAACACCGGGGATTCGCTAGTCGTCACCGACCCAACAACTAATCCAGCGGTCATAAGAATTGGATGTGGCAGCTCGGGGTACTTTGAACTAGTGTAATTAAAGTTGGAAGCTGCTGTATTGCAACTTGGAAGTGTACGTCCACACCCACTAGCCACACACGTGACTTAGCCACTGTACGCCACACACACCCCCACGCACACAAAAGACAGCCCAATAGAATTAGCTGTAGACCTTTCAGCTTTTCCTCTTCACCTTATTAGGATTAGATACAACAGGTGCCTTGACTGACTGGTAGTCTTATCTCCAGGAAATAAGCCAATCGTGACAACCTACGCCATTTGTCTTGTCAACCGGACACGGTTCAAATACCTACTTAGGTAGTAAGTTCTACTGTTGAAACTCATGCTTATATTCCTCCAGTGATACATGCTATTAATCCCAAGCGATAATACCCCGCCTACTATGTTTTCTGATATACAGCGAGAGCACTCTTCTTTGTCTTTCTGTTGCAACACCAAAACCTGTCCGCGTCGTTTGCATTCGCACTAAGACCATCGTTAGGTGGCTGCCAGTGATGAACAGGGTCGAGCTCGAAATTTCTGCGTCCAGCGAGAAACTTCGGTGGCCAGATCGATCTCGTATTCCTTCGACCTGAGGCATTTCCAGAAGACCATCATAGAGAGAAAAAAGTGGTGCGTTAGCTTCCAGGAAAGCTAACGTCTTATGGGTTACATTCATCGTTACCACAGGAAAGCCTGGAGCGTCTCCTCATCCGGCGGCTTAGTATTACCTTTATTGCCGCGTTAGAAATTGCTGCTAGAATCACGATGCACCTACCTTTTAGGAAGACTGAGGGAGAATGAGAGAGGTTAATGATGAAGAGCTTCTAGACAATTAACGCCTGTTCGCTTGTTAACAAGAGATCAGTATTTGCGTCGGAGCATCTGAGACCCAAGCAGGCTAGATTTAATGCTTACCTGCTGACTACACCAGGGTAGACGGAACCTGTTGCCACCCAATTTCAGAACATCAATACTTGGATGGAGTTGCAAGTAATCAGGGATGTGCAAAGAAGAGGTAAGGAAAGAAATTCTGCAACTGATAGCTGAGGATTGGTGGGATGATAAAGCCGAACTTGTTTGAAGGCTTAGATACAGGCGAGGGTTAGGGTATGACGAGTAAAGAGATGAAGAGCTCGGTGAAGATAGATGGTTGTTGTAGGAGAAGAGCTGGGGAGAGCCGGAGAGAGATGGGCATTAAATAAGAACACGGAATGAGAAGAAGAGCGGGAAGGTGTCGATTATTAGCGATTGGGATGGCAGTTACTTCTTATCAAGCTTCAAAACGGACAGCACCACGCGTGAATACGCAGTCAAGGAGGTTGCGTGCAGAGAGGCATGCATTTTGGCTAGCTATAGGGGCTACTACTACATTCTCGAGGAAAGGAGGGTTGGGCGGGGATTACGTGGAAGAATTGCAAGGCGGACGTCGCTCTGGATCTCCTTTTTAGAAAGGACCCCCTTGCGCGCCACGGTAGCCAAGGACGAGGGGATTCAGGGCTCCTCGTGCGACAATAAGAATACATAGATACATACCCCTATACTAAACAACGAGATCCTAACACAGACCTATAAAAATGCGACGTAAAGCATCCCTCACACAATTAACAAAGGAAAAATAATTAACCTAGCATACTTGACATCTTAATGGAAAAACAGTAAAAATAAAACGTACAACACCAGGGATTCGCTGGTCGTCACCGACCCAACTACTAATCTGGCGGTATGTAGCTTAGCTATGGGGGAGCGGACGGGACCCCGCGTTCTCTACATCCTGTGGTCGTACGTGAAAGTCTGTAGCCATAATAGGGTACATACATAGCACTTCAAACCAAGCCTTGGGGAACAGTTAATAAGACTTGATTGTCCAGAACCCCACCGATATGTCAAGATAGAATCCCTACGTACTCTCCGTACGATTTCGAGTGCATCATAATACTGATCACCTGACAGTCCGTAACCACCGAGCGATGAGAGATACCTATGTCCTCAACTCTTGCCTTGTTCTGCTTGTTCTTCGTCTCGAACTCACAATGTTAGACGCTAGGAAACTCTCTTAAAATATCAAGTCTGTTCCTTGCATAACTAATAGTTGACAGGAGCTAAACATGACGTGTTATATTGGTTTCGTTGCAGGGTTACCCCTTCGCAACCTCCCAATGAACAGAATTTAAGGATGTAGACAGGACCGTCCAGCTCCGCCGTCCCATTTCTCACTTTGGCTAAGTCGACGGCTGGATGAGGGGGTACAGAGGGAAGATGTAAAATAAGACGTTGCCCGAAACGTGATCCCCATCACATTGTTTTGTTCATCCTAGTATTGGCAGTCACTCGATGTCAACTGAGCAACAGAGCGAAAGACCAGCGAAACGGCTGGACGACCACCATAGCGTTTGGTGGACCAAGCCCCAGCCTGAAGATGATATGACCGAGGGGCAAGGGCAAGATGCCAGCCCGGAAAACGGGACCATCGATCTGATCCGGTTTTTGAAGAAGACGCCACCCCCTCCGACCAACTACATGTCGATCCCAGACGACACTAGCAGCAGCAGTCGCTCTGAAGGAGATAAATGGGACAAGTTCAAATTTAGGCTATTCAGACACCATCGGCACCGGCAAAGGACTCGGAGACGGCGCCGTCCGCCCGTTATTAAGCTCCCTGATTCTGCAGTCGCAGCGACCACGATCGACGGACATCGCTACATCGCCATATCGATCCCCATCGAGTATTCTCACCTAGCCCCTCTCCCTAACAACCAGTACCCTGTCTACGACTCGATCGGGGCGGCGTTCAAGCGGGAGATCGACTTTAGGTTTCCGCCATGGAGAAACCTATCATCTAATCGCATAGTGACGGTGCTTGATCCCGTTACTGAGGACCGGGAGCCTTCGACTTCCGGCCTGCCTTCGCAAAAGCCTCGTACGGCTCAGGTAAGAGTGCTAAATATTCCTCGCAGGAGACCGCAACCGCGACTTTCGTCTCTCCCATCTGCCCAGGAGCAACGCTATGCGCCCCACAAGTCGACGAGGCCGGCCAAGCGTAGAGTAGCTGAGGATGTTCCCAAAGAATCTCAAACCGGCCTAGATCTAGGTACGGCAACTAACATGTCACAAAGGAGGAAAGGGAAGGATGCTCTGAGGCCAGATGAGCCCGGAACGAGCGTGACGGACTTTACGGGCCAAGGTGAAGAAGCACGAAAGGGGGCAAACGAAGGTGATCAGTTATCTGAAGGAAAGGGTACGACATCACGCCGACATAAAGTAGCAGCGGGTAGTACAAGCCTTGGGATACGAACCCTAGCCCTGTCGGAACTCACAAGCGAGTCGTTTCATAACAACATACCGCCAAAGCCAATAATTACAATAACGGTGCCTTCTCGAACGTCAAGCAGGCGCGAGACATCACGAGCAGAAGCAGCAGCAGCAGCGCCACCACCAGCTGAAGGAGCCGAGCATGCGGTAGAAGGCAGTAGCGGACCATCCCCGAGCGGTAATGGCTATAGGAGCAATGGAAACGGTAGCAGTAACAGCAACAGTAACGGAGCACATAACCGACCACGGGGTTCCTTCGCCGAGAGCATAGTGACGAATGCCTACTCGCCGCAGCTAATGAAGGCGCAAACCGCCGTCGTCGTCCGACCTGCCGCCGATACATGTACAGGAGGAAAAGAGGTTGAACGCCCAGAATCGCCTCTAGACCTTAACGCTGCCGAATATGTATCAAAAAATGCTATGGACTCCGGTGCGCAACTAATTCCTCTGGAAGCGGAAAAGCTGGTATATCTGATGCCGGCGGGAGCAGCAGCGGCACAGAGCAGGAAGGATAGCGTGCGCGAGAAGAAACTGCGAGATGTGGAGAAGCTCAGGGCAAAAATACATGAGCAGCAAGAACAGGAACGGGAAGAAGGCGAAGAAGTAGAGGAGACAGGTGAAGCATCAACGAGCCAAAAAGTACCAGCAGCGAAATCAACTCCAGCCCTAAATCTTCGAAAAGTAGCCAGCGAAAACGATCTCGGGCTAAGGTCAAGCTCCCCGCCATCACTATCATTAGGGGAACGAGAACGCGCACGCAAGCGAAAAGAAAAGGGCAAAGGTAAAGAGGGAAGAAAACCCGCAGCAGAAGAATCACAGCGATACACATTCATGCGGGACATGCCAGCATCCCTGCCAAAACTTCATCCGAGCGCGATCCTCGGGTCTCATCAACGCCCACACCACCACCAACAACAACAACAACAACAACAACATCTCTCCACTAGCGCAACCCCACTAACTTCTTCCTCGACAACAACGACAACAACACCATCCTACCTCTCAGCCAAATCATCATCCTCCCCCTCCCCAAACAAATCCCCTGCCCTTTCCCCCTCTCACACCCCCTCCTCTGCGTCCTCCCCATCAAGTGCGTGGCAACGTAGGACCCCCAACGAGCGTCGCCAGCGCTACATAGCGCACGCGCTGGCCGAAGAGCGCGAGACCCTCGAGAATCTGAGTCGCTCGGAACTGCTCCAGCGATACGAGGCGTTGCGGGAGCAGCGCGCCTACGAGCGCGAGCGACGGTTGCGAAAGCTTGAGCGCGCGCGCGATGCCTGGGTTAGCTGTGTCCCTGTCTTATTGGAGAATCTGAATATTCTGTTGCGTGAGCAGAGCGCGCTCCTTGAACGTGCTGGTTTGGCTGCAGCACCTTCTTCTACGCCTGCATCTGCAGTTAGTGCAGGAGCTAGTGCTAGGCTCGGACGGGAGCGCCGGAGGAAAGAGCAGAAGAGAGCAAAGGAGGAGGAGAGCGAGAATGAGAGTTCTAGTCCTAATACCACCGGCGGTGCTGAAGAGATGCCAGGACGTTCGCGAGGCTCTAGTGTTGCGAAGCATGAGCATGCGGCTCAGAAGACGAGCTCGAAGGATAAGGTGAAAGGGAGGTGAATATTTTGGTGGAAAGGTGTGACGAGTCTGGCCACATGTACTCACTCATTTGAATAGGGGAACCATCGATGTGTTATTTGTCATTCATTACATGCTTGGTTTGGCTATAATATTGCATCCCCCTAATAATATCTGGATTCTCGCGCTCGCGAATAGTTTTTCTTTTCCCTTGACCCCCTTATTTCCCTGTTTTGAACCTCAATACCACCCCTATAATCTATAACACATTCCACTTGCCCATATTGCTTATCCACGCCTATATATGTTAGATGGAGGTTTGTTGCGAAATATTGCATGGCTTAGGTATCGTATGTAATAACTTAATAATCATCAATGGATATGCTAACGATGATTCCGGAGCAGAGAGTGTTGTTCCAGTCAGTGCCTTCTGCCTTCGATATTATAAGTAACTATAGTGCAATGGACGAATAATACTCACAAGCATTACAAGTTCTACTGTAGATAAGTTAGTAAAATACTATCATGTGTTCGTTCCCGTGTAGTTTCTCTTCCCTTACCTTCGATCTTGTCTCTCTCCTGTTCTGTTCTCATGTTCTGCCTTCCTGTCTCTCTCTTGATTGTGTTCTTGCCCTGCTCTGTTCTTGTTCCCCTTGCTCCCTCCTACCTACCCTGCGGCTATATCCTATCTGCCTGCTGATGAGCCTCACGTGTCTCCTAATGACATAAGTATCATTAAAAGCATTCAACGAGAGCAAGATCAGATCGGACTGGATCAAATTACATAGAAAACAGCAATACAAGCCTCAGCAAACACATAGTAAGCTGCAAGTTCCAGCTGCTACATTTCTACATTTTCACACGCAGTTCCCGCCATGTTTCTAATATAAATAGATAATCGCCACCCCGCCTACCTCCCCGCTCCCCATTACAAAGCATCTTTATTTTTAGGTTCACGTGTTCTAATAATGCGTAAACAGCAGTAAGAAGGGCAGTAGATATACCACCTTCCCTGAAGCTACATTATACCGTATGCATTATACCGTACTCCGAAGCAACAGTATCTTCATAATTAATTCTGCTATTCATTTCTCTTTGGAGACACTAGGCAAGATAGGGCAGAGTAGAGTGGGCTGTCTGAGACCCTCCCACTATGGGGATGAGTAACAAAGTGCAGGACGCCTGTCTGCCTGAGTAGGACATACGTATATGATATGACATAGCATGGCCACAGCACAGAGGACGAGACTCCACCGACAACTTGCTTATCTGCAAGCAAGCTGACTAACTGGGAGCGTAACGCGGCGGGGACAAGACACCTCCGTTTCTACGTAGTCGTACGCTTGACCGTGCTTTAACTGTGACTTGCCCTTTGAGCAAAGTTGGTCAACCTACCCTCAGTCTTGGGGCTCCTTTACTTATCGGGCTCAAGACAAATCTACTCTGCCCTGTTGGCATGTGCCCTTTGAAGAAGACGGTGCATCTCGGCTCGTGCATACTTCACCAATGCGCGAGCCTCTACCTAACCACTTAATTTACTTATTACCTGTGTAGCAACTCTCCGGTCTAGTACCCAGATGTGAACATTCATGTTCGAAAACCAGTACGCCTTATTTGCAAATTTCCTTAGAAAGTGCCCGACCCACGAATGCCCTGTGGTACAAGTGCCTTCTATCTCCAGAACGCCGGAGAAATGCATGGCGTGATCCTACCCGCCCACTTTTTGGATATGGAATATATATCTACAAGAAAGGCAAAAGGCCTCTCTAGAATTTATCGGGGCCTGTTCGGCTTGCGCTTGATAAAGGGGTCTGCTGAGTTTTTTTTGGCGCCCATGGGCCTAGGTGGTCTAGGACCTGGAGGTCCCTTGACATGCTTGTTAGCTCGGCATTTTCAACACTGGGGCGTTACAAACCTTAGATGCATGGGACGGTCTCGAAGCTGCCTTGTCTGCCGTGGATGAGGAACCAGATGGGATCCCCAAAACGGCCATAGCTGTAGGGTCTTGCGGTCGTGGCATCGTCCGAGGACCGGTGGGTGGTAACTTGCTAGGTGCCCAGCTCGTCTCTTTCGCAGCCTATGAACGTCTAATTTAGTCATGAACGCCATTTGACTAACGGTTCAACAATTTACCTTTTTCGTGGGTTTCCCTGGGTCCGTGTCATCCCTGTGACGCTTGTGGCTGGATTCGTGAATGACGGGCCGATCCGATGTGGCCTGTCGGACGATGGGCTCACCCCGCTCGTTGAGACCGCCAAAGTTCGGGTTTGGGTTGTTCATAGTGCGGTTACGTTCGAGGAGCGTATACGTCTCGGGTAGCTGAGGAGTCTTGTATTTGTTGGGTAACGTTGCCTTCATAAGAGGTGCCTCTTCCATAATGACGTCTTTAACTTCGTGCTTACTAAAGGACGGAGACGACGTACGATCACTGGGGTTCGAAGCGACGCCAAGACGGTTCATACTTTGTGAGAGAGGTGATGACGACCTTGGCAACTGTACTGGAGCATTTGCAGGCGGGAGAGACACCTTGGCGCCTGGCCTTCTCAGCATGCCGAGCACATCTCCGGTAGTGTATCGATCTCTAGCCTTAGCGTCCTCGATCAACTTATTCCAGAACTCGCCCTGACAAAGAGCTCGGGAGTCTCCCAAAATCCAGAGTGATGATTTGGCACGTGTGAGACCGACGTTCATACGTCGAATATCCGTCATGAAACCTATGCCGCCCGTAGAGCTCGCACGGACGCAAGAGAAGATGATCACTTCGCACTCTCGACCTTGGAACGCATCTGTCGTGTTGAATTCGATGAATTCGGTGATCTTTTCTCCGTATCGACGAGAAAATTGGTCGCGAAGCTCAAATAGCTGCGCCTTATACGGGGTAATGATGCCGATCTTGCCTTTAAGGTCTATCTGCGGGTAGTCCTGGGAGAATCGTTCGTAGAGTTGCATCGCCACCTTTAGTTCCTCCAAGTTGACCAACGATTGACCTCGTCGACCCTTCTCTTGCACACCTTTCACGTCGAAGAACCGATAAGGGCCAAGCAACCCACTCTGGTGCCACGGCTGATGACGGAGCTTGGCCATATCGCCGCCATCCAAAAGTCGCCGTTCGTAGAATTCCTGGCTGGGGAAAAAGCTAATCTCTGGATGCATGCGATACTGGGTGTCAAGGAGGTGAATATCATCAGGGTAGTTTTGCTGCATGCGGACAAAAAGACTCTGATCGTAACCGTAACGCGCAGCGGACTGCGAGAGAACCGTAGGCGGCAGCTGTTTGGGATCTCCGACGAGAATGCACTTGGAACATCCGTACTTCAGCGGGATGAGTGCGCTTAGCTCAACACACTGGGCAGCCTCGTCGATAATGACTGTCTCGAACTCAACAGCTAGGTTCTTGAACATCTCGTGACCACTGCCACTGAGTGTAGCACATAATACCTGGGCTGAGTCGAGGATCTCCTGTTGTATCTGCCGGCGACGGATCTCATTTTCTCTGGCTGCGGTATTCCCACTATCTTTGTCGGCATCGATCTTGGCACCGATTTGCGCTTGGCGACGTTTATATTCGTCAAACTTTCGCTGCAACCGGTTGATCTCGGCGCGGTCTCCTGTTTCTCGCGCAGATTCTAGTTGAGGGCGTAGCTCAGCAAGCTCTGCCTTGATTTTACCAGCCTCTTGGTGCATCAGTTCCCTCGAGCTTGGTCCGCTATTCTCCTTCTCCGTCCCCTCCACACGAGCTTTGACTAATTCATCTAAGGTAACGTCTCGGACTGCTGCATTGATGGCATCGCTCCGACCAAGTCGAAGCACATTAATTTTATGAAAGTTGCCATTCATCGATTTCACTCCTGACTTTAGACGTAGAACCAACTCATCCACAGCGGCATTACTGGGGGCGCACACCAAGAGCTTCTTGCTTGTGCCCTTGTTGCTCGTAGGACCCATGCCATCCGGTCGTTTGATGGGGACCCCAGCCGAAGAGACGGGTTGGGTTGCACCCATGAGTGCGCCGACCATAGCAACGATGGTCTTCGTCTTTCCGGTTCCAGGAGGCCTGCTTCATGTTAGTTAAAAGTTATATAGGCAACCGACAGCTAGTACGTACCCCTGGACGAGTGTGAAAGCGTCATTTTCTTTAGCATTCAAGATGGCCTTAGCTTGACCCGGATTCAAGTGGTAATTCTTCATCACCTTGTCTACAGCTTCTCCGCTGAAATTGAGCACCGGAGATGGTTTGGCCTCTAGGATCTCGGGTGCGAGATCATAGTACTGCAAGCTTTCTAAGGACGCGTACTCACGCTCAATGGTGATCATATTGGTGATTTTGACGGCATAGAACTCTGCCTGCGGCATAAGATTCGCCAGCATAGGCCCGGCACGACTGCTCAGGCGATATTGAACCTCAAGGTTCGCGTTCTTGAATTGAATTCGCCAGATCCGGGCAAGGCAGTGCACCTCGTCCGGTGCCTCCAGAGGATTTGGCGCGAGAGAAAACAGGACAATGTCTCCTTCGGAAAGGTATCTGTCCTTGTTGTTGGTGATAGGCATGGCCGTGCTCACTTCGATAAACTTGTCGACACTCATTCGATTGATGACCTTGGTTTCAAACGGCTTCGACGTCGCTTCGTCCTTGGCCGTTACAAATGACCGCCATGCTTCGTTGATTAGTAGGGGGAGAAATGACTCCTTATACTGCCGGGGATCATCGTATGATGCAGCTACCCGGGTACACGGTATGCTATTAGGCGGATCACTGCCCTCATGGAAGATGTCCCACTCAAGGATAGCTTGATGCAAGACATCCATGGGAGGAATAAGTCGAGCTCGCATGTCTTTCGCGGACCGCTGTAGCTTTATCTTCTTCACCGGGCCTCGGACAGCAGTTTTCATCGCTTGAATGCGACTCTGCGCGTCGTCATTACGCTTTGGCGCAGTGTTTGTCCGCTTCAAAAATTCCTCATCATCGTCGGAATCGTCTTCTCCTTCAGAAGAGGAATTAACCATAATCTCACTCTTGCGAGCGGCCGCATAATCTTTGCCGTGGACCCCCGAGAGCCCCTGGAGACCGGAACCTTCGCCTGCCACAGTTTGTTTCGGGGCCCGAAGCGCCCTGGCTTTGGCGATGGCCTCTGCATCCCGCTTGCGCTTCTCTTCGGCCTCACGAGCTCTTTTTGCTCTAATCGAATCAATAGAAGCAACGGGCGGGGCTTTGGGAAGAGTTTTCGACGATGCCTGTCGAGCTCTCATCTCATCCAGAACGGAGCGATTCTTCTCAGAAGAAGACGCCTTCAGCAACGTGCGTACATCGTCCTTGCTTGACTTGATATGTGGTTTTGCCGCTGAGGGAATGCTAGAGGCTGGAGTGCCGGCTTTGGACCAAGCATCAAGGCTGGTCTGTTTCTTTACTCCCTCGACTTTTTTGACCGATACAATCTCCACATCATCCTGGGCATCCTCTTCTCCCAGAGCTTTAATCAACTCTGCACGTTGACGCTCGTTCATGTTTGTCATCAATTTGTAGCGTTTTTCCGTCTTTATGCAAGTATTCTTGATAAACGCCAAAGGCTGCTCAGGCACTTCCATGCCATATTCGCGTAACCGTTTCAGCAGCTTGCCCAAGACATTGACAATAACACTGACAAGGTAAAGATCTTTGAGCCGAAGCATCTTGCAGAGGCCCATGCAGTGAACCCGCGGTTTCTCGAGCAAATCTTTCATCGGTTTCTTCGTGTCCTCGTTGCCAAAGCCCGACGATAAATCGGTGGATTTTGAACGTAATGCCGAAGATAGGAGTCCGTCCTGGGCCAGTAGAGCGTCGGCATGCTCCATCATTTCTCGACATAAGTTCTTCATCGTCTCCATGTCGATCTTTCGGCTCCAAGCGTCTGTCTGATTTAAGGCATTTTCTACGAACGCCCATTGGGAAGACCACCAATGGCGAAGTGTATCCTGTTCGGCGATTTTTAAGTCCTTAGATCTCAGAATACCAGAGAGCGGGTTGCAGAGGCTGTCCAGAATTTCTCGAGAATAGCGAAGGATATTAGTTTGGGGAGACCAAAGCGACTTTTTCATAGTGATTTCGTCAACTACTTTGGTATAGGCTGACAGTGCTGGGACGAAATGCATTTCTAGCAGTTTTAGGACTGCATCAGATCGACGTTCTTCGCCTGTGATGGATTTGATAAAGGATGCTGCTGCTTGATTAACTGGTTCTTCTCCATGTATGAGCGCCGCAACGATAGGATACATGGTCGCGGGCTCCAAACACAGCTGTCCTATGGCGGTCGGGTTGAAATCCTCCAAGCGTTCCATAACACGTCCAATGACTTCTGTGGTTTTTTGAAATTCAGTGTTAAAGTCCAGTTTGATCTGCGACAACTTGTCGTGTTTCGAGGGACGGAAAATATCCACGGTGATTAGAGGGACGAATGCTAGTAACATGGATCTGGCAAGCTCATAAGCTCCGGGCTGGAGCACCTCCAGGAAAGCATCCCACAGGCCAGGCGAGTCTCTCTTAACCTCCCGCTGAACAAGTTCATCGTTTTCCTGGAGGGCGTTACACTCCTCAGACGTTATGCGAGAGTCTAGTGCCAAGGCAGATCCAATCACGGCTAATGCCGCCCTAGCCATGGAAGCTTGCCGAGGGTCTGAAGTGGGAAGCTGTGCTAGCTGCACAATCAGATCCTTGTATTTTAGCGTGAGATTCAGTAGGGCATTGGTATGGATCGTTGATGAGCCCGCATGGAGCCTATACCTAGAAGATACAAAACCGGCGAGCGAGGACGAAAGGGCCTCCATGGCGCCACGATAGCACGCAAACTTGCCATCTATCGACATGCGCTCGTCATTAGCAAAGTCGCCAAGAAGATGATGAACTAGTTTGTCGCAGACATCTGTCTTTTGGTTTGGAGAGATCGAATCTATCAGTGGCTTTACCCATGATATGGCTGCAGGCCCCTCGGAAGTCATGTCATATTCACCAGACTGCAAGAGAAGCGGCCGAAAGGCAGGGCTTCGGATGATCTGCTCCAGAATAGAAGGCGGGGAGTATTGCCTATACGCGTCCCAGAAGGCTTTAGGAGATTTCACTATGAGTGCGCAAAATGTCTTAAGCACTGCTTTAAGAACATGCGCATCTTGGAGTTGGGGCATCTGTGATATCATGAGATCGTAGATTGTTGGCTGCACATCCATGCCTCGCAAGCACTCCATAATGGAATCCTCTTCGAGAACGTCGAGTATGTAAAGAAAACCTTGCCATATCCGCTGCAGTGTCTGGCCATCGGTGCTTTTACTATTGGCCTTCAATAGTGCGTCTTTGAAGCTTCCTTGTATGGCCCATTCGAAGTCGGACTTGTTGACAAGAGGTTTTCGCTCAAACGTTTGAATGGCAAAATTCCGACGAGTCTCGTCCTCGTCGAAAAGGAAGATGGTCATACTTGGAAGAATCTCGTCCAACTTTAATGGTTTCCGGTGCTGGATGGTTGTGAAGACGTAGTTAAAGTGCCGACGATTTTCGGGAGTGCTCAGATAGGCTATGCAGCACAGAGACTCGTATATAGAAACCAAGAGATCTGATTTCCCTTCTTTGATGAATGTGCTCTGTGAAACAATATTGCCATGCTGTTTTATGAAGTCCTCGGCGGCTTCAAGGCCCAAGGTGATTCGGTTGAAATCAAATTCGTTTAATCGATTGGTCAGCTCGTCTACCACCTCATCATTGTAAATGCTTTTCGTCTGGTCAGTGTGATGCCGCTATATGCAACGATGACCACGACTTACTTGGTGACGTCTTTGAGGAATTGCGCGCGGCCCTTGTGCCAATTGCGCACGCAGCTTGCGCAAGTTTGGAGGAAATTATCGGTTCGAGTATCGAACTCTGAGCGGAGCGGACCGGCAGCCTCTCGGGAAAGGCCTAATATTAAAGAGCAACTGTACATCAGATCCAGTCTTGCCTGCCCGTCTTCGATTCTCTGCTCCTTCTCTTGGCGGGATATGCTCGTTACCGCATCAAAATCTTCGTAAATCTCGTCGTCATCATCCGATATTCTCGGGCAGAAAAGATGAACCCCCGGGGTGATATCTCGAAGCTTTGCAAACCCCGCATCCAACACATTGTGTACTCCAGCAGCCATTGTGGCTCGATATGGGCATGTCGGTAGAGTAAAGCGGAACGAGTAGTAGAAAGTAGGGAGCTGAGGACGACCGGTATTAGAGGCTGCCTGTCATCGAGGCCAGCTGGGATAGAGGGTAACGACGGTAGGAAGTCGAATGAAACGAGGCAAATTCTAAGGTACGAAAGGGACCAACAGAACGCTCAGAAGGTAGACCACCCCCAAGAAGGCGTAAGCTTGGGCTTGATAGCAAATTGTAAGGGAAGTTTGCCAAAGCTTAATGAACCAGAGGCACCTACGCAAGGATCGTGAAAGGTAGGGAGGTGGCTTCGGTAAGAAAACTGACCGTAGGCTAGGTACCTACCTATTAACAAGAGAGCAAATACAAATATAGATAGTAAACAAAAGATAAGGGTAACGTAAACGAGCAGATAAAGAATAAATGCGGATCTAGTATATGCAAGAGAGGAGATTGGCAGACAGACCTGTATATACCAGGGCTGTCCTCCACTGAAGGTGCTCAAAGAATGTGATGTCAATCTACTGTTGCTCTTTATATAACTTCAGGTTGTACCTTCAAGTTCTAGTAGTCAGGTGGATCAGCACGCGACGTAGCCGCGTTAACTGTGCTTCTTTGACCAATACCAGCTTATCGATAGCTGTTTTAAAGTGTGCGCAGCTGTCCATCTAGCCTTTGCCAACTGCTCGTTAGCGGGCGCCTTTTGCCCCTCGCCTGATAGGTACCTTACGAGTTGCCCTGGTAGGTCTAAGGTAGGTACAGATTACATAAGCAACCTTGGAAGTACCTAGGTACAATCACCATTTGATGCACTTCCAGCCGATTGCTTGGAGGTGCCAAGTGGTATAGACATCTGCCTGGACCTAGGTACATAGCCGCATAATGTGATGCGCCTTCCTACATAAAGTATGTATATGACTTGCCATGCGGCAGGTACATAGTACCGTCCATGTATGTAATCTTGAACTTTGTAAGGTTACTTCAAGCTCCATTGCTAAACTATTACCATGATCAAATAAAAGGTTACTGAAGCCTCAAAGTGATTAAGCAGAAGTAAATACCAGATTCATCCACGGTTTAAGGCCACCCAGGAAGGTATAATATTGAAACCACTTCCCACTAGGCATACATGTATCCAGGAAAAGCGCAGTGGCAGATACCTACATGTATCTGTTTATTACCTACCTATCTAATGACAGAGCTAACAATGCTATATATCTAGGTAGGTACCCTTATCCACTCTAAATTTATCCCGAGCAGACACATGTACATAGCCCATTCTGGTTGGACTCTGCTACGTGTTAGGTTACCAAAGCACACATAGCCAAAGTGAATGAAAGGAAAGGAGGTACATAAAATCATGGCGTCAACACTCCAGCCATACATAGCAGGGGGGTGTTTGGTGACGGTCACGGGGACGATTTCCAAACTCCGGGATTATTTTTTTAGGGCAAAACGGTCTCAGAAATTTAGGACAGTCACAGTAACTATTTTCTACTGCACATTGTCCTCCTTAGTATAATTATATTAGTATGCACATAATTTTTGTATGCTGCAACCCTTTTAAAGCAATAAGACCGTGCCAAGTACTAAAATAGTCCTGCCAAATTATATGCTCTCTAATTCGAAATAGTCCTCTACATGATCCCTAACAGCCAACATGATCCCGTACAGCCAAAGTGATCTTGTACGGCCAACATGATCTTGTACAGCCCATACAGCCCATACAGCCCATACAGCCCATACAGCCCATACAGCCCACACAGCCCATACAAGGCCATATAAGGCCATATAAGGCCACACAAGCCATACAATTCATACAGGCCATACAAGGCCATACAAGGCCATACAAGCCATACAAGCCATACAAGCCATACAAGCCATACAAGCCATACAAGCCATACAAGCCGTACAGGCCATACGGCGTGTTCTTGCTTCTACGCGTGCCTCTTGCACTCGCACTTACACTCGCACTTACACTGGCCCTCGCACCTGCCCTCGCACCCTCACAAGGCCATATAATTCCCAATTAGACCAGCACTTTCGCAATTACTATAGATTCCATGCCTAGATAGTATAGTTAGTTAATATAATACATATAGCCTAGAGACCTGCAGTTCGAACCGTGACCTTGCCAGTAAAAAAAAGTGCCTATACCTACATACCTAAGTATACGTATATAGTAGTACAGCATAATATACGGTATACAAACGGTACAGTAAAATCGGATAGTTAAATATTTATTTTTCCAGTTATTTTTAGTATACAAAATGGTCTCCATTTCAACATGATCCCAAAGGCCAAAAATCATCCTTATGCAAAAAGGCTTTGCAAATAAAGAGCTTCAAGTGACGTCCTTCGTTTGGGGATCGTCCCGGAATTTTAAAATCGTCCTGGTGACCGTCACCAAATACCCCCCTCACACGCTAATGTATTGTGGTTGTAGCTTCCCCCTAGCGTCAAGAGGGCAAACAACAGCAGGGGATCTTCATCATACGCATGGCCGTGCACAAGTACTTATCAGAAGGAGGGAGAGCATCGATCTTACTCCGATGCCCTATTGACTTCCTAGATATCTATACCTAATCCACATCGTTTGCTCACAGACACAGTCTTCAAGCAGTCAATCAATTTATACCAGCAATAGCGTCTTTTGCAAATTAACTAGAGTTATCTAGTGTCTCACTATGCTAATGAGCCTTCTTTTCATCTTCTTATGTATTAGAGGTGAGCAAAGTGTAGGTAGATTGCAAAAAAAGAGAGGTATTTATCTTGTGCAAGACAAGGGAAAATCCAGTCGCAACATGTGCTCCAATTCCTCAAGGTGCACTGTATCCCCCAACCATAGAGTTTCTTCTCATTGTGCACACGCACATCAAATCTTAATGCTAAAAAGCAATTCTACCCCTTCAAGTTTCTTACAATTGATGGCCGAAGTCTTGCTTGTCTCCTGGGTATTGACGCCAACTAAGCTTCGACTGCTTGGTTCTTCAATTTCAAGACAGTCTCATCAACCCGGGGAAGTTCAAGTTCGAGTTCGTTATGCTTGGGGTCGTTAATGTTGGCCTCGAGACCATCAAAATTGGGGCTGTTATTGTTGGGTTCGTTCTTCTCAAGGTCGCTCTTCTCGGATTTGTCATACTCATGATTGTTGACCTCCATGCCCTCCTTCTCGTCTTCTTCGTTCTTGACATCTTCATTCTCCATATCATCGTTCTCAGGATCCTCATTCTTGGCGGCTTTCTTAGATCCCTTCTGGACCTTGGACATCTTCTTGGATCGCACGAGGAGGCGTTCAAGCGGGCAGACCACGGCGTCCCAGTCTTTTGTCCCTTCAGCAGTGGAAGTCTTGCATCTACCGCAGGTTTGGCCATGACGAATGAAGAGTTGATGGAGGCCATACTTAAGATGATCGGGACACCGGACCTCGAGGTGACTAAAAACATCATTCTCGTCGGCTTTGGGCGGTGCCCAGCCCAGCCATTTAGAGAATCGATGGACGTGCGTGTCAACCGCAAAACAGGGAATCTGCAAGCAGAACAAGATGACACAGGCGGCTGTCTTGACACCAATTCCGGGGTATTTGGTGAACTCGCGCATTGCTTCGTCGGCGGATAGTCCTCGCATGTGGTCTAGCGACAGGATGCTCTGATCCGCCTTGAGTATCTCCAAGTCCTTTTGGCTCTGGGTCTTCTGGGCCGCGCCGTAGACATTGGCGGGTACGCCAGTCTCTCTCTCAGCCAGGTATGCTGTTCGGCGATCGAGATTTTCTTGGTAGACCATGTCGAGAGTGGTTTTGATAGATTTAGCCTTTATATTTGCCAGTCCACCTTCACGAATCGCATCGATCAAGTCTTCAATTGGAGAGAGCCGAACCTTGTTCCAGTCTATGCTCCCTTCTGCGACTCCATCCTTCAAAGTGCCGAACTTTGCAATGATCCCTTTAAGCATCTTAGCTGCGCCTGCAAAGGTTACAGCGCCGCTGAGGAGGGTTCTAATCAGAGCTTCGAGGACGAAGGGTACCTCTCCGCAACCAGTCACTTCCATGGATGGGGCTGGTATGACTTCTGGTGACTGCGGCTGCACATCATCATGCATATCGGCAAGAATACGATAGACTACCTCGCACTGTTCTGCGCTGGGAGCTTCCCATTCCGGGAAAGGACTTCTGCCTGGTGTCAAACCATATGGGTTGTCCTTAGTCTTCCGGGGAACTCGCTTGGGCTTCTCTATCTGTCCTTCGCCAAGGGCATTGTCTTCAACCTTGACTCGTTTGCGGCCCCGTGTAGTTGGCTTTGGTGCTGCTGCTGGCTCCAACTGGTCCGATTCAGGCTTTACTTCGTTCCCGACCTGCGCACGAATACGCTTTGAGCGTCTCAAGGGAGCCGCCTCCTTAACCGTATTATTCTCTTCTTTAATCTGCCTCGTGTCCGTCTTATCCTCAAGTGGGGTATTGTCTGGGACATTTCCTTTCAAGTCCACTGAATTATCGGTAGCTTGTTGATCCAACTGCGTCCCAATGCCTTCGCCGACCTCGCCTTTAGGCAGAGGAACGCTATCATTAAGGTCTTTGTTTTCCTGCTCGTGGGTACTTTCAATAGTAGCTTGCTTTGTGGTCGCCACGCCGGTCGCCTGCTGAGTTGCTTGCTCAGCTGCAATGGCAGTCGCGGCAGGAGTTGCAGCACGGGTCGCCGCCCGAGTTGTAGCACCAGCTACACTATTACCGGTTATAGCACCGGCCTCAATCCCCATGCCATGGGGTAGCACCCATCCGCCTCTCACAGGTACCGCATTGGCCCTGCTCCTTGCACTGCGCCTCACCATCTTGTTGGTTGACCGACAAAGCTAAAGGCAGCAGTATGTACAGGGGATGAATGAACTGACGTCCGAAAAAACCTAACCCGGTAGACTTAGATAAGTCGGAAGCGTCGACTGTAAGGCTGGAAGTGGTTCAATGCACGAAAAGGGTATTTTGCTGATATTGACTATAGGACAGTGAGTCGGCGACAATGACTATAAGTATATCAAAGATGCTCTAGTGAAAAATAGGAGGTCAGCGACATAAGCTTAGGTATATAGTAGGACGGATTTGACCATAATTACTGGATATGAATGCGCACGCGATGTGCGCTCGTACGCAGTAGGTGTTGTAGCCCACAAGGTCGACCGTAGAAATCACTGCAGTGACTTGCAATTTGAGGTGGGTCTTGTCGTAACTTCCTCAGCAGCGGTAACAGAGGAAGGAGAGTGTGCCTGATTACGATAAGATTCAAGTGCAAAGGGCCCGGGACGAATCCTTTATAAAGCTCAGGGGGTGATGCAAAGAATGGGTGATTTTGTGTGATGACAAACGAGGCGAGAAAATTTGTGCAGCAAATAATTATTTAGTTTGTCAAGCATCTCTCGACTTACCTTTACTTCCAGGAACTGCGGTTTGGACATGAAAATGGTAGACAAGGCTGGAAGAGGTTGCAAAGGGCAATTCGATATGCCTGTGTATTATTTGCACGCGGCGAGAGGCGCGGCGGGGAGGCGATCCTGGATGAGGCGTTTGACATAGATATCCAAGCTGCAAAAGGATGAAGTTGGGGATGTTGAGGAGAAGAGAATCCTAAGCTAGTTTCTAATTTTTAAAAATGTGTTGAAAGGGTCTCTGCTGTGATGGCACTTGAATATACTCTCGCATTCACTGACACTAAAAGGAACTGTGACAATAAGTTCGACTTCTACCGAAGGAAAGAACGGAACCAGCAGTGACGTAATACATGTACTCGCTCAATTTTCAACATGGTCAAAAGTGAATGTGTTTCTATTCTAGACTACACATATGATGCCCAAATAACAATATCCTGAAAACCTACATCTTCATGCTTACATTTTCACTTGAGTCCGCTAGTTTTATTCTTTCATTTGGCTTCAACTAGACAACGGTGCAGGTTATATAACTGTAGCAGTTATTATTTGAACGATTGCAAATGCAGAGTATCAGCAAACATATCCAGCAGCTACAAGGCCAGAGTTGACATGGTTTCCATTTTATTGAAGTTTCCCTAATAGCAAATATCCTACTTCCCACAACATTGATTTATATATGGCAACAGTCATATCCAGCACGACTGCCATTATTCTAAGATCTTCGTGAAAACCAGAACAGTACACGCGAATATAAATCGGAATCCAATGACGTTGCAAGAGAATTGGGTATCTGTAGTTACTCTCTCACGTGTAAGCTCATTTACCAAACCAAGCAGCCTCCACTAGATCTATTCACACTGCGTTGACCTAGGAGAGATACCATTCCCGCTAAATGGTCATCCATATAAGAGCAGACCCAGAAAGAAGAAACGAGAACGCCATCTCCCTGAGACACGAGAGGTGTTGGACACGAACAACTCCCCAGCATACATGAACAGGACACCGGCAAAAGTCATGGCAGCCAAGTCGTAGACCTGGTGGCTTGTGATGTTGTAGGCGGTGTATAATCGGATGAGACTGATGTAGAAGTTCTTAACACTGTAGACTCGAGCCAGCAGCCCGTGCGGCGGCGGTGCCGCAGTTTCGCTGAACTGCTTGAGCGCTACGGACGGTTTGCCGAGCTAGCAGACCACAGAGTGTGCTGCTACCATGAATGCCGTCTAGGTGAGTTCCAATCAGCTGCCGCTCAAATATCTTTATCTTTGCACGACTATCACTTACTAGCAAGAGGAAGTGAGGCAATTTGCCTTCATGCTGAGGTAGCAGGGTCATGGCTGTGATAAGGAGGAGTGATGTGGAGCACAGACTAGAGTGATCTTGTTTTGAAAGAGAAACAACGAGACGTCTTCTTCAGATGAACTATCTTCAATTTTATAAGGCGGCGACAAGGTTGTGTATAGATGTCGAGTTGCTGTAGTTCAACCCGTCAGACTTTGTTAATAAGCCAGCATTTTGCCAAGCCATTTAAGATCCTGCTCCATTCCTTGGTCGATTAGCTAGGTGGCATCCCTGTGTGTTTGTCTAATCTACAAGACGGGGATTGATCAGTACGTCGGCGCTTGACAAGTCTGACGCAGATTAACTGGTCGACGCGTTGAAGCGACGGCGCACCAAGGGTCTGGAACAGACCCGGGATAGTGGCCATCATGAGGGTTATGTTGGATAGATTATATATTTTAGGTAAGCCGTGACACTATAACTAATCGCCCATATTTCCCTAGCGCTCATCCGTCGCCGTCAAAGTACGGCCAAAGCACACATTTAAACCGTCTTAAGAGGATGCTCAAATGCTATTTATTACTATCTACCTCGATTAGGAAACACATCTGTGTGCAATTTGAGGGCGTCATACATATCAAGAACCATTCCCTACCTGAGTACTTGGTCGGCCTCGGAAGACACGGACAAAGCTCAAATCCAGCTGTCCGTTGAGTACCTTCTCAGCAGATCATTCAATATTATGGGCATATAGTTTATCCCAATGCGTCTACTCTACCCACCTGTCCCTTGTCTGCTTCATCGTTACTCTTTCGCTTTTGGTGGGCTTATGAATCCAGTTGCCAAGTTTACGGCTTCCTTCGATCTTTAATCCGCGGGCAATATAGACAGAGCCCTATGGCGCACTTGCCATGCTTGTTGGATAACTATTTGTTGTTCAGTAGCAGAGACAGGGGAACCCAGGACACTCAGCACTGTCGCTAAATATCTGGTCAAGTTCAGCCCGTTGACACAAAATTCATCCGAAAAGACATTAAAGCCTGAGATCAGTGTCAGCAGGCTACTTCTACAAGAACGTAGGACAAAAAAGAACGTGAGTTAGGGTGTTTTCAGAATATTTATATCCTCATTGTTGATCAGAAGTCGAACATTTGAAATAAATTAAAAGCTCATCATCAAACAGGTGTTGGTCAGCAGAAATTGACAAAGCAGACTTACCAGAAGTGTTATGCAGCAATAATATTGGAAATAATATCATATAACTCATCGTGATATACATAGCCAGACAAATAGTATTCACACCTTCAAGGTGCCAGGTCTGCTTGATGTTACGATGCTCAAAGTTGGTGAAAGAAAAACAAATTCAAAGTTGAAGCGCTGGAACTGCTAATAAATTTTCATGAGCTAAGGTAGGGCTTACTTAATCTCATGTGATTGATTGGTTGGGGGTGGATTGGATATGGTCCAAGCGTTCCATACAGGGTAGCTTGGACACGCATTTCCAACCTGTGATTTATAGACTCTATTTAGTTGTCGTCACGGCAAAGCAAAAAAGCTGTTGTGAATGAGTCCAAAGCCAAAGCTGCGAAAGCTTGCCTCATTAAATGCAATGGATTTCCTTCATCATTACTACTTCCACGTGGTGATCAGATTCCTGGCTCCTAAGAGCCCAGCACTCTAAATTAACATATTGCTCTTCTAGCCTAGCACCTTTTAATTCTTCCTAGACATGGGCGGGTTGGAAGTCATCGATACTTGACGTTGGTCGATTCTCATGATTTGCAGCGAGAAAGGTATCGGGTTTCTGATAGGGGAAGCCAGGATTGTATGCCATGCCTTTGAACTTTAGTCTGTTACATATATGATCCTGGGTCGCGATGAGAGACGTTGCAATCGCCTAATACCCTTGCTGTAAGACTTATTCCCTCGCCTAAGTAGTTCAGCATCGACAGTACCAGCTCGTGGAGCAAGAACTCAAGTTCTATATAAATATTTGCGAATTTGTTAACATTTCTGCCAACTCATGTTCTGTGGACAAAGCCCTACTAATTATTAGCTTGTGGCTAATTAATAGGTCTGTATTAAGCTAAGTTAACAAGAAGAAAAATAAATTTGGTATATAGGTAAATAGCTACCTGCATGTTATTATCAACGTCTTTGATTTTGTTGTTGTCGTTAATACATATTGCTTGTTGATCACTTCCATATAATAAAATCATATTGATCTGCACAACAACAAGCCTCAAATCTAAGGTGATTTGCAGTATTCTTCTATCTCAAGTTACCCTCGAGCAGGCAGCTATCCTGAAGGAGGGAGGACATCGTAGCATTTAGCTCCGGAGCACAACATCTTATACTTGCCAGGGCTTACAAATTAGGACACCTTTTACAACAGTTGTTCGCATTGGTTGAATTAATCTTTGGATGGTTATCTTTGAGATTTTTACCAAGACACTCAATTGGACGGATACATCGTTGTAAGTCTTTGCATATTGTTTGCATCTGCGGCCCTACACTAACCTAACGAACAAACGATCAGGCTATTATAAGTTTTCTCGAGGTTGGACAATATGAGTATAATGGAATTTTTCTTAATTCTGGCTCTTTGTGTCAAGCATACCTTAGGTTTAGCTTTTTCCGGGGCAAAGAACAGTCTCTCTTAGCATTCAATAATTCCAGAGGCCCTAATTATCCCACACCGCACGCGAACTACAACCCAACCCTGCCGTACCATTGTGGTTATATAAGCTTGTCTTCAGTGTTGATGAGTTTATAGTTTTCTACGATAAAGTGGATGAAATTGGGCTATTAGCTCGGCGCTATGTCTATTCCTGAAATGGTTGCTCCCTGTCTTACTTACGGCATATTACCTACGTGTAACCTTTGACATTATTTAGACGATATGAGAGTTGAGCTCATAGCTCTCAGCACTAAGTCTTGAAGAAGTCTTGTTGTCTTTTACGATAGAGTCTATTCGTAGGGCCTTTTGGCTAGAATTGGGTTTGATGCATTGGAAACGTCCGAGTCACTGAAAATTCAGTCCATAGTGCGTCGAAATAATCTGGTAAGGACTATCTCATCATGGAAAAATCTACTGTAGGACGATGACGAGGAACCAAGGTGAAACATAAACTCGCTATGTCCTTGGCTTTCATATGCGGAGTGAGGAAGTAGTAAAATGTTGCTTAAGGTGGTGAGGAAGGGTATGTTGGGTTTCGTGGATTGCTAGTAGCCTTCAACTGGCCAGGTATACCCGCGTGGGCGGGTCTCGTCTGCTAGGGTTGAAATACGAATATACACTCTCTATCTCCTGTTGTCTTTATCTCTTGCAACCTCTTTTCGGCTCGACATCAAGTGATATCGTGACAGGCCACTGCAGACCTCTTGTCTGCGTCCTTCAGTTGGTCCTACTGGATCCTCACACTCAGTATGTGATTTGGCAACCATAACGCTATCCACCACCACTCATTTGCACCTAAATACGATAAAAAAAACAATATTACTTTCCTTTGTATGGTAATTTTCATGTTTGGTTCTGACTAGTAGAATATGTGGTTCATTCAAACAAGGAAGTAATGGAATAGAGGGTATTGAGACCATTGAACTGACGGGATGTGAGGTGGGAAGGCCTCCATTATATACGCTGGACGCCCTGGGGCCCTTGCAAGTATTAACTAGCGACGCGAGTGGCAAGAGGCCCCTAGAAAACGGTGCGTGCTTATCTCCTACCACGAATACAGCCAAGCCTACATAATCCCTCTGAAATGGGCCTATCCACACACGAAGTGTGCGTCAAGTTTTGCCTTCTGACTCACGCCGGCCAAGATTAACCGTTGGGGTGCCGATAGTGTAGATTCGGCAGCTCAGGGGCTAAGGCAGAGGTGGTCGCAGGATTGGGACACTCAGGGGCTCATCGCATGTGCCTGGCCCCTTGTGACGCATCGATGTCGCGGGCTGTCGGAAGCAGGGATATAAAGGCAAGCTATCCGTTGACAATCAAACGCTGAGTAGATGCTGGTGATAATTGGACTATTTGCTACTAACTGCTTATTACCAGCGTATATTTAATCACTGAGCACAAAAAATATACAGCTCTCGTTCTATTTAACATGTTATTGGGCATTCCAATTGTCCCCATCAACACTGCTGTTTGTACGACCAGGCCGTTGAGGTGCCGAAGTTTAGGAGAGTTCTTTGTTGCATGTCTTCACAGGTCAGAAAGTGTAGATTCTTCCAAACTGAGTCTCTGGTCGGGTGCAAACAAGCTGGCCGAGCAGGTATCTGGCCAATAGCGAAGAATCTTCGGGGAGCAAGAACAGGGATGCTGATCAATCGTGATACCTAGACCTTTCTCCGGAGGCAGGCCTGTCCGTAGGGTAAGCAGAGGTAAGGGTAGAAAGACCTCGAGGGGCGAAGCATATGCGATCACTCGTGAGCCTAATACGTATTCATAAATGGTCTATAAAACGCTGTTAAACAAGAATAATATCCTGCAGCAAAGCCGAATCCGCCGCTTCGCCAAACATGATGCCATGAGTATAGCAATGCCCAACAACACTGTACTCCTGGCCATCAACATGCCGCAAGACGTAAGGAACATCGGCCCCCGGCAGCAGGACAACGTGATCACCCTCCCTCGCAGTTAGCGGCGCCAAGCCCATGTATTTCTTGCTTGTCGTGAAGAGGCTGCGGAAGAGAGTGTACTTTATGATCTTCGGCGCGACCTGGTGGAAGTCAGCCGTCGGTACCTTGCGGAGGTCGCGGACTTCTTTTCCCCCGACATTATAGGGGGACCAGCGAGCGTCTCGCACGTGTTCCTCTTCGTCGTCGGCGATTCGGGTTCGGCCAAGGGCTCGCGCGAGGGACTCACCTGTGTGCTCGTAGACACGTCCAACGGCGGCGTACGCTCGATTCCACCATGTCCCGTAGCCGTAGACATTATCGTCGTAGAAGTCGTTGTCGATTGGATCGACAGGGCCGGAAGTGATCCTGGTAATCGTATCGACCAAGATACCTCGAACACCCAGCTTGAAGTCGTTACCGACGTCCCGGATTGATAGTGGGAGCTCGAGCGTTGCCTTGAATGGCACTCGACTGCTCCCGCTTGGAAATATGGGGTGCGGAAATCGCTCGAGCCGATGAGTCCTCCAGTCCGGGACCCAGGTTGGCAGAGAATCATCCTGCTGTAGTGTCTGACAGTATAGTAGGAGCTGACATGACTTACTCTCCCCGATGATCTTCCTGGCGGCAATAGTGTAGCAAGTCTGCACGCTCTGTGTATAGTCGGGGAGAATGCGCAATTGTTCTGCGTCGCTTGCGATTGAAAGCAACCCATAGATCTTGTCCCTGGGATCCGTGTATCCGAAATTCCTTGTCGCGTTAAGGAGACCACTTAGCTTCAGCATGGCGCTATTGGGGACGAGCAGCCGAGTGGAACGAACAGCGAACATGGCTCTAGCATGCTCGAGCGACTCGCCGACGTAATCATCGCCAATTCTCGCATACCGCTCACTAAGCATAATCACAAAACTACCGAAGCCACTCTTTTTCTCTAGGTCGAAGTCCACTTCGTTGTCGAGCAGCATAAGCCGGACTTCCTTTGCCAAAGCAAGCTCTTGGACTACCACGCGTGTTCAGTTCCCAGAACGACAGGTAATTACGCACACAATTGACTCACGTATCCACGTCCTTGTAAAACAGCTACTTGACAGCAGAGCCCGCACAGCAACCCACCTAACATCGTTCGGCCGAGGTATCTTCGCCAGTTGATACAAGTCCTCGCTCGACCGACTGAGCCATGCTCTATTGAAAGCACTGAGACCCTTGTCCCAGTAGGTGTTAGCACAAGACCTGCAAAAGTCAAATATGAAAGCAATCGCTTCGGCATGCAATTCATCGATACCGGGAAATAGCAATACGCGTCCGGCTCGGGAGTATATCTCGGCCATGCGCATTACTTGGGAGCTCTTCTCCTCCAAATCATCTTGGTTGATACAGACTTGGTCAACCCAGAGAACTCTGGGGGCTTTCATGGCAGTGCGTAGACACCAAAGCGCCGTCAGTAGTTGGCGGCTGACACGGTAAGGCAGTCCGTTGCAGAATATGGTTCCTGCATCAGCTTCCATCGAGCCCCAGCAGTAGGAGAGACATTCGTAGGGAGGTAGAGCAGACAAGTGCACAGGGAGTAATATGCAATTGATTTCGTCGACATTATGTCCATGCAGGTCCGGCAGAATGACCATAAGCCGGATTTGATCGGGTTCTAGCGGAGTGTATGTAAATGCTCCCTGTTTCTCTCTAGCGGCGGCGACATCTTTGAGGGTCTTCTGAAAGAGGCTCTCAAATGCAGAAGCATTGTTGGGATTGGATCTAGGCGTGGCTACGTCCATTGTTATAGGACCACGGATCGTCTCCTTGAATATGGTCCTGGATGGTGACCGCAAGCGACCGAGTCGATAACGAACGCATATCTATGCCGCCGACGGGACTGGGAAAATGCCTCGGACTGGGGTTTGCTGGACTCGACCCATTATAGGGCTGCCCATGGACCCAAATAGGTAAATGGGTACTATTAGTATGTGCCACAGAACCTATAGGTAGCTCAATGTACCTCACGTCGCAGGTCAAGTCAACACGAGTCACTTCTGGACTTGGTCAAACGCTATCATGTAATACTTTTAAATCTCACATATTATCCCAACCTAGCATCAGTGGTTTAGTGGTAAAATCCATCGTTGCCATCGATGGGCCCCGTGTTCGATTCACGGCTGATGCATTCTTTTTCCTGTTTTTCCCTCGGATTAACAAAGGGAATTCCTTTTTTTATTATTATTTTTTTATTATTATTTTTTTATTATTATTATTATTATTATTATTATTTTATTATTATTATTATTTTATTATTATTATTTTTTTTTTTTTATTATTATTATTTTATTATTA